>Ga0307376_10002157_pt1 | contig 19760 bp, 9 predicted proteins | sample TR2MG_FD_202536 | JGI IMG/M metagenome (GOLD analysis project Ga0307376, IMG submission 202536) | Soil microbial communities from Risofladan, Vaasa, Finland - TR-2 | ecosystem: Environmental > Terrestrial > Soil > Coastal area > Acid sulfate soil | place: Finland: Risofladan, Vaasa | collected...
TATTGACCATCTAAGCAGTTTTGTAGGGTTGATCCCCAGGGTAAGAGAGAGCGGAGAGACAATTCATACCGGTGGAATAACATTCCGGTGTAATACATTCCTGAGGACCATGCTGATAGAGGCTTCCTGGCAGGCAATCCGGCAGGATCCTGCACTGATGCAATATTATAATGAGCATCTGATAAATAATAAAGGACATAAAGTAATAATCAAAGTGGCACGTAAACTATTAAACCGGATAAGATATGTAATGAAAAACAGAGAGCCATACTTAATTGGAGTGGCATAAGAGAAAAACCTATATGATCAAAAATACCAGAGGGATAGCGCAAAACACGGCATGTGACAATTGGATTACAAACTTTAGCATACGCACCCTTACCTTTAAAAAATGACAAGTGATTGCGGCAGTATAGGAACACTGACCACATATAGCAGCGTGATTTTATAGGATTTATATTGAAGAAGTTTATAAGAAATTATTGTTTAATTTTACAGAACCTCAGGACTGTGCTTTTCATAGCACCGTCCGTGTTATAGCCAGTGGTTTATTTTAGAATTGTCAGAATGTGACAAATTTAAGAGTCACGGTTTGCTGGGATTTCTCTTTGCAAGCTCTTTTAAAAGCTTTGGTTTGAGCTTCAGCCTGAAGAGCTTTTAAATGTGCTTGCAAATGATTTATTCTGAGTTTTTATTACTCCCGATTGACAGGATAATCTTGTCTCGTCATGGTAATCTGAATTATTTTAGGTCAAAAAAGCTCTTAACCTAAAAATTTTACCTTTAAATTCGGTGTAGTTATTATCGTATTGAATTGGCTTTTCTCTTGTCCCCTTTTTAATTCTTTTAAATTCGGGGATACTTATACATCTTAATTGAGGCTCAAGTGCAACATCTTTAACCCTTTTAACTGAGTTAATTATGTAATTAACAAAACATTTCGCTGCTTCTAATTGTTGTACAGTACTTTGACGACCTTTTTTTAACTCAACCATCAGGACATAGAACTGATTGCTCTTTTCAGCAAATAGAATATAATCCGATAATTTTTGTACTCCTTGGTTTTTAGCGAAGAATGGGAAAAGTCCTCCTTTGTACCCTTTTAAATCTTTGTCATATTTATAAGATAGATATGAGAATCCGTCATTTTTTATCGGAACTTCCATAGTAAAAGAACTTTGTTTCTCAATGAATTTTGTTCTATCAGTTGCAAGAAAATCTGGACTTAAAACATATTGAATATTATCGAGTTTACTCATTATCCGGTGATTTTAAAGCATAAAACAATTCTTCAGAAACATCATTTAGTTTATTAATCGCCTCATCAATTGTTTTTATCTCAAATCCATTTTCTAAAACCGGCAAATTTTCAACTACAACTTTGGTATTATTATCACTATTGAAATTAAATAAATATGCACCGACATTTTTTGGATCTAACTTATGATCAGCTTGGTATCCAAACTGTTCTAATAAAGCTTTTATTTCCGGTTTTTCCGATGAAAGCATAATAAGGTTATTCAATTCCCTAATAATATAATCACTATGTGTACTTATCAAAAGTCGGAATCCATTATTAACAAGTTTGGCAAAGATCCTTGTTAAAAGTATCTGATTATCTGGGTGAAGATTTAATTCAGGTTCATCAATTATTATTAAATCATTGCTTGTAGCTTGATGTCTCAAGTAAATAATAAGACCTGATAAAGTCTTAATTAATGAGGCAGAAAGATGTACTGGCAAAATGATACTTGAATCACTTGCAGATGAAAACTGTAATTCCCCCTGCTCTGAGACTAAAATTTTGCCATGTAAAATGTCATGTTCAATATCGTCAGCAAGGAATTTATATTTAGTTTCCTTTTTTATGATATTTGCTAAATCTTCGGCAACTGTTAATGCATCTCGAATCGCATGAGGATAACGTGTTATTCTTTCTTGTATTTCTGTAGCTTCTTCAATATTTTGATTGTCATCAGATTTTTTTAATCTCTTCAATGATAGTTCTTTACTAAATGTATATACTGAGTTTCGTTCAACAGGTAGTATAAAAGAATCTAACAATGTCTTATTAATTAAATATTTCGATATGATTGCCAAAATGTAAGTCTCAGTGGCAGTAGACGCATTGGTCAGAGTTACAGGTTTTTGTAAAGTTACTTTTATTAAGTCGGAGTTTATATCCTTACTTAATCGAATAGAAATAGTAGCAATTTCGTAATCAAATAAAACCTCAGATTTTTTAAGATCAACTTGGAATTCTTCTAAACTAGTAATTAGTTGTAGTTTGAAGGAAGTGAAAAAATCTGGTTTAGAGGCAAATTCAGTACTAATATTATCGTTTATGTATCTGAGATACTCTTTTTGCAGGTTAAATAACTTGGTATAATCTAACTCAATATTTAATTCTTTTTTTTCAAGAAGCTCTTGCAATTTAAATAACGGAACACCAACCATAAGTAATTTTGTAAGACCGTAAATAACATAAGCTACATAAGTCTTACCTGTACTGTTTGGTCCACAAAAGAGACTAAGTTTTTTGCATAAGTCGATTTCTGCCTCTTTTACTACACCTAAATTTTTCAATTTAATCTTCATTCTCTTGGTTTAAGATTAAGTCACGCAAACTTACTATAAATTTATCAAAAATTTAAAATCAATCTAAAGGTACTTTATTCTGATAAATGAATAACTTTTCAAGTATTGAAATTTTGGAAATGAGTCACAAAAACATGGTTTATTTCATTTGTACTCATCTTAATATCTGATTAAAATTCTAATTTTAATGTTATATGAGTTTAATATAGCTTGTTTATCTTTTTATCTTACGTTGACGAATAAAATGATCAAAAAGAGCGAGGGAATTTGGCTTTTGCTTTTGCATGTGCGTTGGGTTGTGTTTCGCGCAAAAGCAAATGTGCCAAATAAGCGGTCGCGTTATATAAAGGAGTAGTCATGAAGGAGTCTATCTAGTTGATACCGTTCGCATTGGCTATAACGGCCCGGCAATAAAATTAGTAGGTGTTACCTGGCGCAGCCATCCGGGCACGGTCCTGGTACTTTAGCCAGAAAATAGTCCCGGTGGCAAGACGGGTATGGCGCAATTTTTGCAAATCCCGGCGAAAGATAAAACTGTCTGATTATTTTAAAGTTTCACAAGAGGCATTTAACCGACCATATAGACTGATACATGAAGTAAACAAACATTTTCGTAATGCAAGTTTAATGAATACAGGGAAAAATATGGTTGAAGCCAGATAAAGCAACATTTGTAAACAGAGATGTGAACAGTAAATTGGAAAGCGGATAACAATACACTCCATTATTCATGCTATTTATTAAAAAGTCATGAAGGGCTTCAAACGGCTTTGTTATTAAATATACAGCAAATATATTTTTAAATACTATTCCCTTTTACCAAAAAATTCAATATCTAAATTGCCCGTAGAGCTTGTTCCGATTCATCAGAAGCATTTTTTATTGTAGGAATACCCGTAGCCCTGCCTTCTGTCAGTCTCAGTTCCTTTAAAAACTCACCAATCCTTCTGTTCCTGAGTATAATCACGAAGATCGGGCAGATAAATAACCGTAACCTTGACAACCCTGTTATTTTCCGGATCTCTTTCGACCATGAGATATGGGTTTACCGTATAATACTTTAACCCTGTTTTTTCAGTTAAACCGGGGTTTGAATAGAATTTAACATGTGCACAGCCGGTAAGGGCAAAGAGCGTTAAGGGTGTGTAATAAAATAAACAAACCCCTCTGTCATGCAATCGTGACATCTCCCCTTGTGCTGGAAAAACGATCTCACCTCATGGGATGTGAAAATAAATCCCTAATTTTATCTATAACCTTTTTAGCCTGCATTATTCATGCAGAAGATAAAAGACACAAGTAAAAAGTTGAGGAACGAAGTGACGAAATCCCGCCTCGGCGGGGTTGAAAGTTAATTATTTGCATAATAAATTCAGATTACTTTTTTATAAGAAATACTCTTCTCTATCAAACATACTATGTTATTAGTACTCTTGTCTTTATCCTTTTATCTTTTTTCTTTCTGATTAATTTATGAATTAATCAGGTTAGACCGGACTCATCAATATTTTTATTAATCATTTAAAAACATGACAAATGAAATCGAAGATTTTTACACTCGACTACAGGGATCTAATCAATGGTCTTCTTATTGCATTTCTGGCAGCGATGATCGATGGGATCATAAAGATACTTGGATCAGGTGCAGTTTTTGACTGGCCTTCACTTAAGATTGTTCTGATTGCAGGCATTAGTGCAGCATTGGCTTACTTTATTAAAAGCCTGTCTACGAATTCCCATAATCAATTGTTTGCAAAAGAACCGGGATAGGGAAGAGGTCTTGCGGTCAGATAAATCTGAGACATGCAAGACTGCATGACTGCACGACAAAGTTTTGTATATTTACAACTTAGGCGGTACATTTAACATTATTCCACTTAGCACGAGAGGAATCCTTTTTCCACACAAGGAAATGCAGCGAGACAAAATGTACCGCCTTCTTTATTTTAATGAGATTTATAAATATTAAAGGGAACAAATAATTTACAGCTGCAGAGGTAGTTATGATTATTAATAATTATTAGTGTTGAGTCAAAAACCACCCAAATTCGGGATCAACTAAAATAGCTCTATCTAAATAGCAGTTAAATTCTTCGCATGAAGTTTCTGGAAGTAATGAACAAGAATAGCAAGCTGCAAGGTTTAAGCCTCCTATTCCTTGGCCTTCTGAGTTATAACAAATGGGATCTGATGAACAAACAATTGCTCTAGAAATAGCAGATTTGACAATCTTTATAAATCTGTCTGATTGAGATTGAGAGATAAGACCTCCATAACTACCTTCAGCCCCTGCAATGGTATATATAAGTATCCCTTGCATCCCTGTTTCATTAATATAAAGCCTCTCGGAAAGTGAAGTTGCTGGATACCCAACTAAGAATTCTAATTCTTTTATTAGAATATGAGAAAACGTATGTAATACAAGAAACTTTGCTAAGTAAGTCTGATTTTTGATCATTTTTTGCTTTTCCTCAGATAATCTATATTCAGAAATAATTGCATTGTTCATTAAAGCGTCAACCCGGTTTTTAAAATTCTGTTTATTAAATTGCTTTTCCGTCCAGTCATTTATTTCAATACCGTCAAAATCAATAAAGATACCCTCCCCAAAGCTTTCAATTCCCGGAAGAATCTCTGTGTGGCTCCGTTTTGTAGAGGTATACTTTGCTTTAACTGAATGACGACTTGCTGGAATAAATTCATCCATTGAAAATGATTCAAATAAATCCTTGTCTATTGGATCTTGACGACTATAACCTGTTTGAATAGATGTTAATTTCAAGCGGTTAATTCTCAACATCTTTTTGATTCCAAAGTCTTGCAATTCTTTAGACACCTCTTCTTCAAAGGATAAATTATTATTATTCGGGCTGGTTTCTGAGGTTAAGAACTTATATTCCTTTAATCTGTAATCTGTTTCTTTAATAAATTGAGTTGGAATTAGAAAGTCATTTATGTCATTGATAGGAACTTTAAGAATGGTGGAAATTTGTTCCATTGACATTTTATTTTCATGATATAGATTATAGGCAGTCTCTTTAGATTTCTTGCTAAGTACATCAACTTGGGGTAAATAAAGACTATTAGTTATAAGTGGATAATAAACGCTGTTACTAGTTCTGATAACAGGTTTGAAGCAGAAGATTAATTCTTTTCCATTTATATCATATTTAATATTACCATCAGAACCTTTGACGAATTCACAGTATAATCTTAATCCGAATAAACCAGATAGTGATTTTTGGATTCCTTTTGTTGGACAATCAGGATTATTACACCGAATTCTAACACCTGATAAATCGGACATCTTCCCATCTCTAATGTATTCTAAATCTTGTTTGTTACAGCATTCTCCATTAAAAATGATGCTACTCTTTTGTGTGTTTTCATCAATTTCTTTGTTATTCTTCTCAGGTCTTGACAAATTAGTCCAAAGGTTCCACGGAATATCTTTTATTTCTCCGTTTGGAGCGGTCAGAATAAAACGAACTTGTTCTAACTTGTAATATTTCTTATGTTCTTTTGTTTTTACAGCTTTGTCATAACATTTATAACATGAAGGGGGAATGAATGAATTGTTTATTTTGTTGATATCATTATTATTAAAAACTTTCTTCCATCCTTTGTACCATTCATTTAAATGCATAAAACTTCCACATTTGGTACAATACATCCACCTTGGAAAAAATTCAGCGTTCACGATGTGGTTTGTGGATTTTGGAAGGGACGTATTAAAAATTGCTGAATAATTTGGTGGTACTTTAATTAATACCTTCAGCTTTTGGAAATTATATTTAAGTCTTTTTAAAAGCCTTTCATCGTTAATTATTTCATTTTCTTCAACTTCAATTTTCCCCTTGGAAATCAGTTTAAAGTAATGCCAATTATCAAATTCCTTTATGATTAACGCTCCTTCAGTTGTTTCGATAATGGAACCAACTCCACCATAGGAACTTATTAATTTTCGTGTTTGTAGTTCAGTATATTTTGCCATCTCAATTTATTTTTGGTAGTTCTATTTTAATAAATGAGTTTGTGTCAATTTCCCTCATGGATTGCATAACAGACCATTTATTATCAATATCTAAAGTTTTTTCAGAAGGCTTAACTAATAATCCAATTTCAGTTTTATATTCAGTATTAATACTTTCATAATATTTCAAATTGTATTTTTCAATTCTTTCAATCCAGTCTGATGAAAGTTCATCCAATTTCCTTTCAAATATTTCGAAGGTCTTTGGGTGTTCACTGTACCTTGATCTTATTTCAGATTTTAGTTCATCTACCATTCCCGGTTTAAAATATTGTGCAGCATTTTTTGCAGCCATTCCTGGAATTTTATGACGGACAAATGTGATCATAATACTTGCCAACATTTTTTCAAGTGTATTATTTGTGAAAGGAGTAATGCTGATAGGTTCAATACTTTTATAAAATGCTTGATGGAATGGGATAAAATGCTCAAAATGAGACTTATCTCTTGCTCTATTTGCATCCAATAAATCAATAACAAGCCCTTTAAATTTCCTACCAACTCTACTGGATGCTTGAATGTATTCGGCTATATTTCTAGGTTGGCCATTAATCAACATTATATTAAATCTTTCAATATCAATGCCAACTGAGATCATATTAGTTGCAAGGACTAAGTCTATTACATCTCTAACAGTCCAATCTTTATTATCTGATTTAACAATGGAATCAGACGTAAATTTATTTTCTTCAAGTTCCTTTAAAGTTTGCTTTATTTCATGACCGCTAATACGGCCAGTTAGTTCTTTATCCCGATTGCTTAAGTATAAGTAATTGAAGGCTGCTTTATAATCTTCACCGAATAATCTAACTTGGAGAGTGGAAGTGAAATTTGAAATTTCATCACCGACCTTATTGTGGATTTTACCAACATCTTTAAGACTGTTATAATAAGACACAATAGTCCAATATTTATCGAAAATATAAAAATCATTTACCCCATTTTGAACAATAGATTTATATACTTCATAACGTGCAACAAACAGATTTGCAAAAATTTGTAATTGAGTATCAATTGCAGATTTTCCTGTGGGAATGAAACCAATATATCTTCTTTTACTTTCAGAATTAAAAGTCTTTGCAAAAAAACTGTCACCTGAACTCAAACCAGAAGGAGGGAAAATGTTTACCATTCTATTATTGCCGTATAATGCTTTTATTTGTTCCTCTGTATTTCTGGTTGTGGCTGTGGATGAAATAATTTTAGGTCTTCTTCCATTTTTTGTGCATAAAATTTCGATTACACTTTCATAAAGACCAGTAATTGAACCGAGTGGACCAGATAACAGATGTAGTTCATCTTGAATTATTAAATCAGGGGGTAATTTTGTTTCATCAAGCGAATTAAAAAAGTTGTGCCCTTTTGGCTGCCAAGCAAGCATGGCAAATTTATCTACTGTACCAAAAAGTAAGGTAGGTGGTTTATCATATAACATCTCATCTACAACCTGCAACGGCAATTCCTTATGGAAGAAGCAACGTTCATTAAGACAATTGATTTTGAATTCTAAATTATTACCACTTCCATGAATTTTAAAACCATAATCAAGTAAACCATGTTTATTTTTATTAATAAGTTTTGACCCACACCATGGGCAAGAACTTATTTGAAACACATTTTTTTGTTCTGGGTTCCCTTTTAGCTTATTGCATTCCTCATTTATCTCCTCAACCTTTGCTTTAGCTTCCTTTAATGAATTAGGTGTAGAAGACATTCCAACCCACATCCCTATTGTAATGGGTTCATCCTTAAGCTCGTTTGGAAATATATTTCTTAAAAATTCAAGTGCAACGATTAACCGGGAAGCTCGTTCAAATTGTTGAGCAGTTAGTAATCTCAATGTATATCTCATAATTACAGAAGTGCCTTCATATCCACTTTTATTACTTAATCTTCGAAAAATAATTGTAAAGGCAGCGACTGCTAAATAAGCTTCGGTTTTACCTCCACCCGTAGGAAACCAAATAAGATCTACGATTTCTTTCCCGGTTTTTAAATCAAGGTCAGTATTTTCAATATTAAGTTTGAGAAGTAGAAAGGCTAATTGGAATGGTCTATATTTTGGACGGTTAAAGGATAAACGACTAAAATCATAATCTCTAAAAAATTCAATATTTTTATAATTAATTTTTTCGTCAATTTCGGTTAAATCCTTTTCCCTTTTTGCAAAATCTTTGTCGTTGGATATAATTATTTGAATTAGCATTGCAGTATTAGCTAATTTAAATGATGTAAAAATATCTTCATTATTAAGGAGCTTAATATTTTGTATTAAGCGTGAATAATTAGTTTCCAAGTTTTCTAATATAGCGTTTTCGATAATACCCTTTGTTTTTACTTTTTGTTTCTGTTGGTTAATCCATTCTCCATAAAGACCAACAAAGTCATTTAACTTGTTAATAATTTGTAATTTATTATCTTTTGTAAAATGCGATAAATTATATAAGTCCAAACAAGAATTTAATTTATTGAATGCTTCTTGATTACCAATAAAATCTTCTTCCGAAAAACTATTCTTTGTATCTTTTACATCATACTGTGGTAGAAACGTTGTTTCAATACACTTTGGATTATTAACAGAAGTGTCCCACGAAACTGAGCAATTATGCCCAATTCCAAAACTTAAAACGTCTTTAAATAAATAATTATATATTTCTCCCTCTTTGTCTAAAGGATTTAATTCTGAATAAGATTTATAAGGTTGAATTTCTTTTGAAATAGCTTTAATTTTTGCTTGAAAAATTGATTTTGCATTAAGTTGTTCATTTGCATTTGAAAATCTATCTGCCTGATGAACATCTGAATTATTTAATAACTGTATTTTAACATAAATGTTCTTCGGATTCTGGGATATTTTATATGTTTTTAAGGTATATGCAGCCCTAACATTATTGATTTTTGTTTTTATGATGTTTTTTTCAAATAGTGTTACAGGAATATCTGTATTTTTTATGGGGATACTAAGGGAAAAGTTTTTAAACTCTCTTACCCAGGTTCTTCCAATGAGTTTTTCAAAAAAATGAAAAATATATTTTATTGTACTGTCTTTGTATGTTTCAGATTTTTTAAAACCATCAAGATGGGAGAATTCTTCGGTTCTTGGTTGTTTGTTTCTGCCTTTTAATTTTCGATCGAGAATTAAATGGCCGTTTTCATAACGAATTAATTCTTTAAATGGGAAGGCAGAATTGTTTATAAATTCATTGTAAACTGATTCGGGACAAGCGATTCTTAAATTTTTCTCAATTTGATGATATAAACCAAAACTAAAGACTACATCGATTTCTTTAATATGATCTGGAATACAAAATGTCAGTCCCATATTTGTTGGGAAAAATGAGTTTTGTGATATACGCAATTCATTATCTTCACTAGGTTCTTTTTGCGTTTTATTGTTATCACCTAACTCACCAGAGATGCAATCTTTAGGCCTATCTAACACACTATCATCACTTTCAGTTTCGTTCTTAAGTTGATTGACATCAGCTTCGTCCTGTGAATTTGGTCTCGTCCTTTCTGGAAACAAAATTGCACTATAATAGCGTTGCAGAGGATTATCAGAGATAATTTCTTCATCTATTTCATCTTCATTAACAAAAACATCTGACCCCGGACCAATTAGTCCTTTTTGTATTCGATTTTGAAATAAATCTCTTGCTAAATCTTCATGGTTATTGGTCATCTTTCGCAATTTTAAGAGATTTAATTATTCGGATTCTGGCATTCAAGTTTACAAAGTTTTGAATTTGCTCTGGTTTGAATTGCCCTAATATTTTACCAACTTTCATTGTTTTGATGAAATCAGTTATTTCAGCACTAAGATCTCGCCCAAGAGCTATCATGACCCCATTATAAGTTTTTCTAGCTTTTAAAATCTTGTCAAAATATTTATCTATTATATCTGAATTTATAGCTCTTTTTAGGACAATTAAATCTTTCTGTTTTTGAGGGAATTTAACGAGACTATTTTTATCCAACCAATTTTTAATGGTGAGTTCATTTTTAATTGACAAACCAAATTCATGTAAAGTCCTAAAAAGTTCTTCGATTGTATCGAATTTTTTGGACCAGAGAAATAATTCTTGTTTCCAAAGGATAGAACACTTTTCTATCTCGCTAAAAACCTCGTTTACATCAGATTGTAAGGCAATTTGATATAATTCTTCTTTTGTTGAGTTATCATAGATACGAATTTTGTCGCCTACTTTAAGGTTTTTGACTTTCTCTTCTCGTTCCTTATTGTAAATCCTAAATAATACAGCTTTGTTTTCATCCAACTGCATAACCTCAGATTCATTTTCAAAGCTAAGTTCATAATATAAGTTTACTCCATAATTACAGATAATATCAGGGGATATCTTTATTTCCTCATTTTTTTCAAATAGACGTGATATTAACTCAGAAATATCTTCCGCATTTTCAGTTTCCGTAAACGATATCTCAGAAATAGTCTTTCTTTCTGGGTTTTCTATTTCTCGATATGTTTCATTTTTAAGTTTTCTAAAACTGTCTATATAATATAAATTTTCTTCATGGTACAAGAGAACAAAGACTCTATTGGTATTGTAAATAATAGATTTCAAGTGATTTAATCCATAAAAGCCTAAAAAAACTATCACTTTTCTTTTACATTCTAATGATTCAAATTCTTTAAAGGAAATAACTTCCTTTATTCTGAACTTTCTAATTTCTTCTTTCCAAATTTCTTGATTTTCTTTTGGGACAACCAGATAGTCAATTTTATCAAATTGATCTATTTGTTCGAATTTAAGAAAACACAATCTATTAAAGTTCACTAATTCTGAAAATTTGCACAAAACCTTACCCCAAACTCCCTCATAGTCATACTCATCAATTTCAAAAAATGCTTTTTCGATAATTTCAAGCCCCTCCGTCTCAAAATATTTTAACAGGTTATCAAGTTGGTTTAATAGCCTACTTTCCGAATGAGGAATTGTTACAGGTAATAAATTCCTGGCAAACTTATATAATTCAAACAAGTTAATTCCATATTCATTTTCGATGTCAATTATTGTTTGATTAAAATCTTTTAATAAATCGGTAAGGCTCTCATTTTCAACTATTATCGTGGTTATGTCAAATGTCTCAAAATAGTTAAAGAAATTTAGTTCAGGAAGGGTCCATTTCCATTTAATAAGATCTGGTATAGAGTTTTGTTCAATATCTGCGCTTCCAATAAATAAGCAATTTTCAATCCTTTTGTTTTTTAGATCTTCCGTAATAAGAAGGTGCTTATCATAGTATTTACTTGAGCCAATGAATATAACACTCCTTACAGTAATTCCGTTATCCAAAATATAAGTTCTGGCTGTTTGGTAATCATTTACTATGTATATCATTGGGGAACAATCGATATTGTTAGTTATTGAGCCTGTTTTTGTGATATATTGAAATGGAAACGCTTCATGAATATCCTTCTCAATACTTTGAAGAAGTTCTTCTTTAAAGTACTTTACATCGCGATTCCCCATAATTTTAGTTATTTCATTAAGATAGTCATCTTGGTTATCAAAAATCTTATATTCAAGGGGTTTAAGCTTGTTTGCAGATTTTGTGTCGATCTTTTTTTTAAGTTTGTTAAGTGATAAATAAAATAAGGAGGAGGAGAATCTTTTAAGTTTTTCTTCATATACTTTTTCTGTGACGACAATAGATTTTACTTTAAAAAGTATTGGTATTTTTTCTTTATCAATTTTAAATTGATACGCAAAAAAATTTTTGAATAATTCGTTTCTTGTTTGAGAAAACTTGTCAGAAAGTATATAATTGTCATAAAAAACGTCTAAGGAAAGAGTCAAAATCACCGGAACGTAGAATTCTGATTTTGTATCTTTTTCCGGTAAGTAAATTAGAGTGTTTTTTCGTCCTTTTTTATCATTAATTGTTTGATAGATTAAAAATGAATTTGCCAATCCAAAATCATCAAAATTAAGCGGTTTAATTTTAAAATGACTCTCTAGTTTTACTTCTGCATATTGGATTAATGCCTCCAAATATTTGTTTATTTTATGCATGTAATTTGTTGCTAATTATTTTATGCTTGAAAGGATTAATGCATGTATATTGAAATGAAATTCTGATTATGAAAACAGGCGCCAAATACTTGACTGAGCAGAGGCAAGAATGGGATTAAAGTAGAAGCAATGGACCCGACGACATACTAAGATAAGTTATTTCTGTTCTTCAAATATGCGCGGAAGATATTATTTGTTGTAATGGATTATGAAGTTAGTGAATAATTTAGATTACGTTTTTGAATTAATGTCTTTTTTATTTGGATAATTTTTCTAGTTTTCGACAATACGAATCTCTTCTTCAGTCAAACCATACAACTTATAGACCAGCCTGTCAATCTCTCCTTCAAGGGAGCTGGTGTCGGAGGAGGGAACGGACTGTTTGTCTATAAGAATTTTTTCTACCAATTCAATAAATGGTTTTTGATTCTCAATTGAAATGCCTGGAATAGGAAGTTGGCTTAGGTAAGTAGGTTTTACATTTACATCTGTATAATAACTTCTGTAATACTTATTTAGTAGCTTCGAGTTTAATAATGCTAGAACATAATAAAGTTGATGTTCATTAGTCTTTTCCCAGATATAGTTTAAAGAATTTAATGGGATATAATTACCTTCAATATAAGCACACTCCAACCATCTAGCTTTTAGATCAAGACTGTTAGTGCGTACATACTGAATAATGATTTTTTTAGAAGTAAAATAATCTTTGAAATATCCATTTGATAAACCTTCAATCTTTGTAAGGTATTTTGGTTTCCATTTAATTTTATACAATGCAAAAATATCAGATCCAGCAATAATAGGATATATTCCATTTTCAAATGAGATATATTTTGAATTATCCCCTGTTCGTAAACCATATTTTAAATTATACAAGTCGATTAATGGACATGAAACACTTTCCATTTTATTGAACAAAGCTCGTTCTTGATTATCAACATATAATCGCCATTCATTTTTTCCAAATGCATCAATTATGCTTTGTTCAACTTTAAAATCCTTGTAAATTATAAAGCGGTCACTCGGTAAGGACTGTCTTACATGAATAAAGTTAGTTTTTTCTCGTTCTTTACGCTTCAGAAGGACTGAATGACATCTCGTATCTTTTGCATCAAAAAACGGTTTATAATAATCAAATACATTGACCAAATCATAAGTAGAACAGAGCCATTTTCGTAATAAATTTCCACAACTATTTGTTAGCCAACTATCTGGAGTGATAAAACACAAAAACCCATTATCTTCTAATATTTTAAGGCCTCTGAAATAGAATAGATTATAGGTTTCAATTTCACCAGTAAGAATCTCTTTATAAAAGTTTGCAAAAACATGATTTTCTGTTCTTTTTATGTTTACACCATATGGCGGATTACCGATCACCACATCAAACCCCACAAATTCACCATCATTATTTAATACTTCCGGAAATTCAAACCTCCATTCAAAAGCATTTTCGTAGATTTTATTACTTTTAATCTCTGCAAGTTCTTCTTCATATTTTTTGATCTCTTCTGTAAGCTTATTGACTTTTTTGTTCCACTCTTCGTTCTGCTTTTTTGATAACTCGAAAAGACTCGACTGGTTCGTAAGACCTAAAAGTTCACCACTCAGCTTATTCAGTCGGAGGTATCGCTTATCGCTCTTTGATATGTCGGTTTCAAAATCACTTTTGATCTTACTGATTAGTTGCTCCATGCTTCGCTTCTCATCTTTCGACTGAGCATTCCGATAGGTCATAACTGCTTCCCGATAATTATCAACATTCCATCTACTTGATTTCAGGGCTGTTTTAATGTCGGCATCCAGAGGATATCTGCTGATGAGTGAGTTACCACATTTTATGTTTATATCTATGTTAGGGAGTGTTTCGAGTTCCACCCTCCGTGTTTCGCGTTTGTAATAGGCATTTTTTAAAAGCTCTATCCAGAGCCGTAGCCGGCAAATCTTTACTGAGTTGGGATTTATGTCAACTCCAAAAAGACAGTTTTCAATGATTTTCTGCTTTTCCTGAAAAAGGGCTTCCTGTACTCTCTGGCTTTCCTTATTTTGGGGATTGTATTGGAACAGACTGGATTGTTCATCGGTTATAATAAGTTCATCATTAACTACTTCAATATTGTATTCTTTCAGCCTTTTCCCTTCCTTGTCAGAAAGAATTTTAAGTTCTGATTTTATTGCAATAATCTCATTTAATGCTGATACAAGAAAATGGCCGGAACCAACTGCTGGATCGCAAATTCTGATACTATTAATAATATTGTTAGCTTCCTTTATGTCTACAATTTGATTATAGACATCACTTATAGTCTCACATTTCCAATCTTTTACCTTCTTAAATTTTTGTACAACAGCTCGCCTGATAGTCTCATGACACATGTACATTGTAATGAACCCGGGTGTAAAGAATGAGCCATCTTTGTATCCATTAATTTTTTCAAAAATTAATCCTAATACGGAGGCATTAATGAGAGTTTTGTTTTCTTCCTGAATATCTTCTGATCCTTCACTTGAGAAATCATAAGAATCGAGAAAGTCAAAAAGATATTGAAGCGGATCAATTTCTCCAAAAAGTTTTTTACCGCTTTTATCTTTCAAAACAGTACTATTTAAAACCGGAAGTTTAAAATGATCATCGAGATTACTTATCCGGATTGTCTTGTGTTCAAGATCGTTTGGCTCAAAAAGGGAACTGTTTAAAAAAGGAATATTCCTGAATTTTTGGTTTATTATATCACTACGATCATTTTCTGTTACTGCCAGAACCTGAAAAAATAATTTGTTCAATTCATCATAATCGTGAATTCGTTCAACATTGAGAAACCGAAATGATTTATCTCCATTATTATATTTAATAAGTTGTCCTTCCAGTAATTTCAGAAATAGAATCCGGTTTATCCAAGTAATTACCAGCTCCAATGCAATATTGAATAGCTGTTCTTCTTTGTCATTCCCGTAATCAAATAATTTGGGAACCTGAGAAAGACAATCTTCAGATTTTAATATTGTTATTGAATTCTCAATTAATGAACCGACATTTCTTTTCTTCTCAATTTTTCTTCCAATAATCTTCTTGCTTCCTTCTTTTGTCTCTTCAAGTCCGATAATATGAAGGAGCTCGTTGTAAAAGGTTTTATCGAGGTTATTGCTGTCATTTGCAAAAGGAAGTTTTAGAAGATGTTCAGGAGAAAATATTTTGTATAATGGGATAAGCTTATAGTCATCTTTTCTGTCAGCATTTTTGATAATTGTTTCAAAATCTCTTATATCAAAATAAGTCACAGAAATACTTGATTCTAACTCGTGGACAAATTGTTCCGCAATATTTTTATAAAAGAAGTCTGTATTTGTCCCGGTAAGCCTGCCTTCTTCAAAATCCGTGAATTGTTTGACAAAGCTTTTGTCACTGGTGAATAGTTTTTCAAAATCACTGGCGTTGAAAATAAACCATTCGAAAATATTGGTTGCAACCAGGTATTTAATCTCAATGTTTTTATTAGAGATCCGTTCCCGAAGGTAATAAAGAATAAGTTCCTGAAATGCTTTGGTATTAATGTTGTTATACGTCGGCATTTCAGCTTTATTACTTGGTTTTTTTGTCTCGAAAAGTACACCGACTGTTGAGTTTGAATCTTTTCCATTATGTATGACTAAATCATATCTACTCTTTGTATTAATATAATTGGAACCGGAATAGTAAGTGTTTTTCAGGAATTCGGAAATAATGTTTTTATGAAACTCTTCGGATTCAGATTCTTTAATCTGATCGAAAAGGTTAGTTATGTTCTTCTTGAAAGTCTCAATCTGAGTACGGTTCGGTTTGACTTTCAGGTAAGCTTTATTAATTGAATTTCTTAAGTTTAATTTATTGATCTCCATTTATCTGTCAGAGTTAAAATCTTAAAGTTACAGAATCGTTATCATATAGAAGTCGTAAAAACCAGTGACCTTGACCACCTTTGGCGGGAGTAAATTGACCACCCCTATCCGGGATTAAGTGCTTGATGTAAAATTATGTATGTTAATTGTAAACTAACCTACCAAATGATGTCAACCTTTCCGGCTTTTGTACCTGTTGCGGAATTTGTTTTAACAGGTATATTAATGGTATTTCATCTAAATGCTACTTGGGGTGTTTCCCAGTCAAAGCTTCAAATCTATTCTTCAAAATGCGTTTAAGTTCTGTATGGTTACGATATGAAGGCACATTATGGCCTGCAAGGTCAAAATGTAATCTGGCATCTTGATTTCTGTATAAGATGGGGCGTTTATTGATTGCATGTGCGTACCCTATTTCATAGTAAACATTAGGTCTTTCACCAGAAAGGTCAGCAATGATAAACTCTGACGTTTTTATCTTATCAAGGATAACATCAGTTATTCTATCAGAATGCTCTATATCATCTGCACGTTCAGCAATGATTCCAAATGATTTACATACTTCCTTTATTGTATTACAGATATCTTCACCTTCCTTATAGTCTTTATCCATTTGCATTATTATAAATGCGGTATTTGCTATGGTATTAGAAATCACAATTTCAGGGCTTGTTTTTTCCCTTCGAATTTCTTTATCAGATTTTTTTTGAATGGATAATTGTTTTGATAAGACTGATTCAAGGTCAGTATAGTCTAACAGTTTATTTATCGACTCTATTGAGGTTATTTCAATATTTTGAAATCCATTTATTCTTGTTGAAGAGCCTGAAGCACTATTAAAAAATCCACCTAATGAATATATAAGTTCCAGGCAAAGGTCCATATCATCACTTTGGTAATTCAGCTTGGATGCTATTTCACTTGAATCAAACCGTCTTACTGTTGGGTTTTTAACAATAAAATCTCTGATGTATTTTATGACATTATCGGCAGTTTTAATTATCGGGTTTTGAGGATCAACCAACCAAATAGCACTTAGAGTTGGGAGCGTATCACTTCTAATTAAAGAATAGTCAAGTTTTTTGTAATCGAAATCTTTTTCAAGCTTGTCAAAAAGTTTAACTCTTAATGTGATCAGGTCGATTTTTTCTCGTTTGAAATAAGCTTTAATAATTTCTTCAAGCCAGATGTTCTCTGACTTAGTTAGTTTGAGTACCGAAGAACTTTGGGTCATCTGAGTATTTTTCTGCATATGGGTACTTTAAAATAATTGCGAAATTGTTTTTGTATGAATATCAAATTTATGAAAAGAATTGGATTCGATTGTCCCCTATGCAGATATATGGCGCAATATTTGTCATCACGGTGTGCGAGGTCTTTATCGCGATCGCGGTACAAGGAGATAGTTATTAGATAATTAGGGCTTGCTGATAAAGTTGTTTTTGATGCATATAATGTTAATAATCAGCGATATATGTTGATATCTTTTGTTTGAATTAATAGTAAAAATGCAAATTAAAACATAAATTACGGTAAAAACATTTGCATTTATGGTAAAGTATAATTCAGATAGGCAGCTGACAATTGAAGAGTTCAAAACTCCTTTTCAAACTTCATTACTCGCTGATAATCGGTGGGTTAAGCTCAGCAAGGTTGTTCCGTGGGATAAATTTGCTTCAGTTTATATGTCCATGATGACTATTGACTTTGGACGTCCGGGGATATCCCCTCGGATCGTTCTTGGAGCATTAATCATAAAACACCTTGAAAAACTGGACGACAGAGGTGTCATAGCTGCCATACAGGAAAATCCCTACATGCAGTTTTTTATTGGGCTGAAGGAATTTACAGTACAACCCGTGTTTGATCCTTCACTATTTGTAGAGATCAGAAAACGGGCCGGACATGAAATTTTCGATGCACTCAATGTTGAGTTGATAAAATCGGTCAGTGAAAAAGAGGATAAAAAGCACAACCGGAAAGAAACAGATGGAGACAATACCCCAAAAAATAAAGGGAAAATGCAGGCAGATGCCACAGTTGCTGATCAGTATATTACCTACCCAACCGATAATGGAATTTTAAACCAAAGCCGCAAACAATGCGAAAAGTTTATCGACAAGCTCTATGACCTGGGTGGTAAAGAAGGCGAAAAACCCAGGACCTACAGACGTAAAATAAATAAAGCATATTTGGATTACTCAAAGAAAAAGAATAAAAAAGAGGCCACACATCGGAAGATGACACGAAAATTATTGGAATGCGTTAACCGGGATATCAAGCATGTAAACAATATGTTGGATATTTTTGAATCGAAAGAATCTTTTTTTCCGCTAAAGCATTCAGAGCAGCGTATGATTTGGATTATCAACACGGCCTATGCTCAACAGAAATTTATGTACGATACAAAAAGCCATAGTTGTCCCAATAGAATTGTAAGCATATTTCAGCCTCAAGTAAGGCCAATCCCACGAGGCAAAACGAAGGCTCAAATAGAGTTTGGTTCAAAATTAGGAGTCAGTCTTGATAAAGGTTTTGCCCGGATAAATACATTCAGTTGGGATGCTTATCATGAAGGGAGCGATTTGATTAAACAAGTTAAAGCTTACAAAAAACTACATGGTCATTATCTGGAACTGGTTCAGGTAGACAAGATTTATGCTACAAGAGAAAACCGAAGATGGTTAACAGAAAGGAATATCAGGATAACAGCAGTACCTTTGGGACGTAGAAAAGGCAAAGAGCCAGAGACCTATTATCAGAAACAAAAACGCAGAAAAGAGGCAGCCGAAAGAAACCATATTGAGGGTAAGTTTGGACAAGGGAAAAATGGTTACAACCTCAATGAAATCAGAGCGAGATTAAAGAATACATCAGAGAGTTGGATTGCTTGTATCTTTTTCATAATGAACTTGATACATTATGAAAGGGGATTTATTTTTGGCTCAATTTTAGAAAAGGTCAATAATATGGGAATCAAAACTAGGACACATATCGAGCAAATCATGACCTTATTTATTCCAAAACAAGGTTGTCTGTACAGAAAATTGAAAGTAGAATATCTATTAAGCTGACTTTATCAGCAGACCCTAATTAGGGCCTGCTGATTAAGTCAAGTACAGTTTTTTCATTTTTATTGCTCGCCACTAAAATTAATTTGATTATTAGTGACAACTCAAATAATCTCTTTGCTGAAAAAGAAACCATGTCAAATA
>Ga0307376_10002158_pt1 | contig 19758 bp, 18 predicted proteins | sample TR2MG_FD_202536 | JGI IMG/M metagenome (GOLD analysis project Ga0307376, IMG submission 202536) | Soil microbial communities from Risofladan, Vaasa, Finland - TR-2 | ecosystem: Environmental > Terrestrial > Soil > Coastal area > Acid sulfate soil | place: Finland: Risofladan, Vaasa | collected...
AGGGTTATTTTCCGATGAAGTGTTTGTTAACAAAAAATCAGGTTTAAGGTCCCAAACCTGATTCACGATAGTCACAGTTGTCCGGGGGGGGGGAATAATAGCAATATTTTGGAAAGCTGAGCAACGGTGTGGGTTCAGAGGACACGGCAAATTGGGGCCGGCCCTAAACTGGAAATCTTGCGGCTGTAGGGATATCATGATAGACTACATTAGTGTCCGCCAAGAAGGGAGATCGAGGGCCCAATGCCTGGTCTGACATCACTGGGCAAAACCCTTTTCCTGGCCGGAGCCGGGTTGGCTGCTCTGGGCCTGGTTCTCTGGCTGGCCGGACGGGTCCTTGGTCTGGGCCGGTTACCCGGGGACTTTTACGTGTGGCGGGGGAACTTTTCCTTGTACTTCCCGCTGGCGACTTCTTTGCTTTTGAGTCTCGTCCTGACCCTGGTCCTGAATTGGTTTTTCCGGCGCCGCTAGGACCAGCGGCAGGACGGGGAATACCGGCTACGTATTCTTGCTGTGGGGGAACTTACTTGCGGGTAGCCGACTTCGATTACGAACTCCCCGCGTCCCTGATTGCCCAGGAGCCGCTGGCCGAGCGCGACCGCTCCCGTCTTCTGGTCCTGCACCGGAACAGCGGCGCGATGGAGCACCGCCATTTCCGCGATCTGGTGCAATACCTCCGCGCGGGGGACGCCCTGGTCGTCAACGATACCAGGGTGCTGCCGGCCCGCTTGTTTGGCCGTAGATCAGGGGGCGGACAAGTCGAGGTGCTGCTCTTGCGCCCGGTGGGGGAAGGGGCCTGGGAGGGTTTGGTGCGCCCCGGCAAAAAGGTGCCGCCGGGAGCTACACTGACGTTCGGCGAGGGGGTCATGCAGGCCAGAGTTAGGGAGAAGACCGCCTCCGGCGGCAGGATCATGTCCTTTGAGTGCCGGGGCGATTTTTGGCAGTGCCTCAACACTCTGGGCCAGACACCGCTACCCCCGTACATAAAAAAGCCATTGGGTGATGCTTCCCGCTATCAGACCGTATACGCCCGGGAACCCGGCTCGGCAGCCGCCCCCACCGCCGGTTTGCACTTCACGCCGTCGCTTTTGGCGGAGATCGAAGGGTGCGGGGTCGTGGTGGTTAAAGTCTTGCTGCATGTCGGGCTGGACACCTTCCGGCCCGTTCGGGAAGACGAGGTGGAGGACCACCGGATGCACCGGGAGTATTACGCGGTGGACGAGCCGGCGGCCGCTGCCCTGCAGCGGGTGCGGGCGGGCGGGGGGCGCATCGTGGCGGTGGGCACGACCGTGGTGCGCTGCCTGGAGAGTGCGGCCGGCGACTCCGGCGAGGTGCGGGCCGGGGCCGGCGATACGGCTCTCTTCATTTACCCGGGCTACCGCTTCCGCATGGTGGACTGTCTGGTCACTAATTTCCACCTGCCCCGCTCCAGCCTGCTTATGCTGGTCAGCGCCCTGGCAGGCCGGGACTTGGTGCTGGCGGCCTACAAGGAAGCTGTGGCGCAAGGTTACCGCTTCTTCAGTTTTGGGGATGCCATGTTGATTGTTTAACGGGGGACTGGTCAGACGAAGATGGCTTTACAGTTTACCTTATTAAAAGAAGACCCCGTTACCGGCGCCCGCCTGGGCCGGGTAACCACCCCGCACGGGGTGATCGAGACCCCGGCGTTCATGCCGGTGGGTACCAGAGCCACGGTCAAGACGCTCGCGCCGGAAGAGATAACGGCGGTGGGGGCCCAAATCATCCTGGCCAACACCTACCATCTCTACCTGCGGCCAGGCCACGACCTGATCAGGGAGGCGGGCGGCCTGCACCGCTTCATGAACTGGACCGGGCCCATCCTGACCGACAGCGGCGGCTTCCAGGTCTTCAGCCTCAGCCATCTGTGCCGGGTCACGACGGAAGGAGTGCTATTTCGCTCCCATCTGGATGGTTCGGAGCACTTTTTCACCCCGGCTCTGGTTTCGGCCATCCAGGAAGCCCTGGGATCCGACATAGCCATGGTCTTGGACGAGTGCGCGCCCTATCCGGCGGATTACGAACGTGTGGCGCAAGCAGTGGAACGCACTACGCGGTGGGCCGGAGACTTCCTGGCCGCGCACCGCCGGCCGGACCAGGCGGTTTTTGCCATCGTGCAGGGCGGCATGGACCACTCCCTGCGTGAGCAGAGCGCCCGCTCGCTGGTAAGCCTGCCTTTTTCCGGGTATGCTATTGGAGGGCTCTCGGTGGGAGAACCCAAAGAGCTCATGTATGCCACCCTGGACTACACCGTGCCGTGGCTACCGGCGGACAAGCCCCGCTACCTCATGGGGGTCGGCTCGCCGGACTACCTTGTGGAGGGGGTGAGCCGCGGGGTGGACATGTTCGATTGTGTTCTGCCCACCCGCATGGCCCGCAACGGAACCATTTTTACCCGACGGGGGAGACTCACGGTACGCGATGCGCCTTACGCCCGCGATTTCGGACCTTTGGAGGAAGGCTGCACCTGTTATGCATGTCGCCACTTCAGCCGGGCCTACATTCGGCACCTGATCAAGGCGGGTGAGGTATTAGGTATTCGCCTGACCACGATCCACAACCTTCATCACCTGTTACAGTTGATGAAGGAGATGCGCGAAGCCCTTGCCGGGGGCCGGTTTTCCACATTTTTGGAATCTTTGGGGCCTGATTACCGTCCAGGGGTGGGCTAGCGCGATATTTCTCGGCGGAAAAGAAGGGGATTTGCCCAAGGCCGAGAATAGGTATGTGGTGCAGAAAGGAGGGAGAACAAGATGTCGTTCTTAGGGTTGAACCAGCAAAGTGCCTCGATCGTGTATATCATTGTCCTGTTTGCCATTTTATATTTTCTGATGATCCGGCCCCAGCAGGCCCGTCAGAAGAAGCACCAGGACATGGTGCGTAAACTCGGCGTCAATGATGAAATTATTACCATCGGCGGGATTTACGGCACGGTGGTTAAGGTCAAGGAAAAGAGCGTGCTCGTGAGGGTTGCCGACAACGTCCGGATGGAGTTTACCAAGTCGGCCATTTCCCAGATCATGGGCAGCAGGCAGGACGAGGGAAAAGAATAAGCGGCCCAAGAAATCTATGGTCAGGAAGAGTAGGCTGCCTGTCTACTCTTTTTCTCCGCCACGGGGGGCAACATGGTTACGCTGGAGGAGATTAAGAAGCACCCGGTGATCGACAGCTTCATCCGGAAGGGGAATGAACATCTGGGTGTGCTGGGCTTTACGGAACACAGCTACCGGCACGTTACCCTGGTCTCCTCCGTGGCCCGGAACATTCTGGAGAGGCTGTCCCACCCTGAGAGGCCGTCGCAACTGGCGGCCATAGCCGGCTACGTGCACGATATTGGCAATGTGGTCAGCCGCAACGAACACGGTATATCCGGAGCCTGTCTCCTCGCTCCTTTGCTGTTGAACATGGACATGCCGCCGGACGAGGTAGCCATCGTCATTTCCGCTGTGGCCAACCACGAGGAGCAATACGGCCAGCCGGTCAACAACGTGTCGGCGGCCCTGATTATAGCCGACAAGTCGGACGTGCACCGCTCGCGGGTGCGTAATCAGGATTTTGCCACCTTCGACATCCACGACCGGGTCAACTATGCCGTGGAGCATTCGTTCATCCGGGTGGATGAAACCAGCCGGGTGGTGACCCTGGATTTGACCATTGACATAAATATTTGTCCGGTTATGGAATATTTCGAGATTTTTTTAACCAGAATGATGCTATGCCGCAGAGCGGCGACCTTTCTACAGTGTACTTTCGAGATCATGGTAAACGGGGCCAGGCTTCTATAGGCGTTGGACGGAAAGGGGATATAGGCCGGAATGAGTTTGAAACGGATTCTACAGATGATTGTGACGCTGGTCCTGGTGGCGGCCGCCGCGGTGGTGGTTTTTGTCCCGGTTGCCAACTGGGCCGGGCTGCCGGTGATCCGTGACATTCCTCTGGGACTGGACCTGAAGGGCGGCGTGTACGTGGTCCTGCAGGCCGTGGGTACCCCGGAGGCCCCGGTGACGGCGGATTCGATCAAACGGGCCCAGGCCATCATCGCCAACAGGGTCAACCAGTTGGGTGTTTCGGAACCGGTTATCCAAACTCAGGGCAGCGACCGGATCGTGGTCCAGTTGGCCGGGGTAAAGGATCCCGACCAGGTTTTGAGTACTTTGATCAAGCCGGCTTTTCTCGAGTTTAAGAACGCAGCCGGGCAGACGGTCCTGACCGGCGGCGACCTGCAGGATGCCCAGGAGAGCACGGGTGCCGGCGGTACGCCCGAGGTGGACCTGACCCTGACCGCGGCAGGTGCCAAGAAGTTCGATGCGGCGACCAAAGCAGCGGTGGCGGTTACACCTCACCAGAGCATCGGCATGTATCTGGACGGCAAGCTGCTGCAGAATCCCACGGTCAAGGAAGAGATCGCCAATGGCAACGCGTCCATCTCTCCTTTTGACACCTTGCAGGACGCCCACAACATCGCCGTATTGTTGCGGTCCGGCGCCCTGCCGGTGCAGTTGAACGTACTGCAGAAAATGACCGTGGGCCCGACCCTGGGAGCGGACTCCCTCAACAGTTCCATCAAGGCCGGCATCGTAGGTGTGATCGCCGTCCTCCTCTTCATGCTCCTGTACTATCGCATGCCCGGCCTGGTAGCCGATCTGGCCCTGATCATCTACACCCTCCTGATGGTGGCCATCTATGCCTCGCTCAAAGTGACCCTGACTTTGGACGGCATCGCCGGCTTCCTTCTGACGGTAGGCATAGCGGTGGACGCCAACGTCATCATCTTCGAGCGTTTCCGGGAGGAACTGCGCTCGGGCAAGACGGTGCGTGCGGCCATCGATGCCGGATTTAAGCGCGGGTTCACGGCTGTCTTCGACTCCAACGTCACTACTTTAATCGCGGCCGCTGTGTTGTATGAACTGGGAAGCGGCGACATCAAGGGATTCGCCATAACCCTGGCGGTGGGCATCTTGGTCAGCCTCTTCACCGCCGTGGTCATCACGCGCTGGCTGTTGCACCTGGTGGCGGAGGCCCGACTGGTCAAAAACAACAAGTTCTTTTTTGGCATATAGGGGGGCGGGAGAACATGGGATTCAACTTTATTAGGGCGCGACGGTACTGGTACGCCCTATCTCTCCTGGTTATCATTCCCGGCGTTATTTCCCTGCTTTTGCACGGCCTTAACCTGGGCATCGACTTTACCGGCGGTAGCGTGCTCGAGGTGCGCCTTAAGCAGCCGGCCACGGTGACCGAAGTCAGAGATGTCCTGGGTGCCCAGGGAATCAGCGGACTGGCCGCTGACTCTCAGATCCAGGAGTCAAGCCCCACTTACTTCATCCTGCGCATGCCGGTGCTCTCCGAGGCGCAGAGTACTGCCCTGGTCAGCTCGATGGGGAGTAAGTTCGGCGGTGTCACGGTCGATCAGGACCAGAAGGTGACCCCCGTGATCAGCGGGGAACTCATTCAGAGGGCATTTTTGGCCATAGCGGTCGCGGCCGTGCTGATCGTGATCTGGGTTACCATTCGCTTCGAGTTCTGGCAGGGCATCGCGGCCATCATTGCCCTGTTGCATGATATCCTGGTGGTAACCGGTCTGTTTTCCCTGTTACGCATCCAGGTCGACAGTTCCTTTGTGGCGGCCGTCCTGACAGTTACCGGTTATTCCATCAACGATACCATCGTCATCTTCGACCGGATCCGGGAGAACGGTAGGAGCGCAAGCCGCGGCGTAGAACTGGAGGACCTGGTCAGCCTGAGCCTGTGGCAAACCGTGGCCCGTTCCATCAACACCGTCCTAACCGTTATCTTCGTGCTGGTGGGTCTGCTCCTGGTGGGCGGCGCCACGCTCAAGACCTTTGTTCTGGCGCTGCTTATCGGTGTCATCAGCGGGGCTTACTCCTCCATCTTCAATGCCAGCCCCCTGTGGGTGGACTTCAAGCTGTGGGAGAGGCGGCGCAAGGTCCGGCGGGCTCAGGAAGCCGCCTGAGCCTGCGGGCACCTGCCTGACCCCTTCTTTTTCGGCCCTCCCGGTATATATAGAGCAGGAGAGGTTCGGGAGAAGGGGTGCCGGATGGGAGAGACGGCCCGGGTCATCAGCCTTATGGTAGGGCGTGCCCTTGTATTTGATTCCTCCTGCCGGACGGTCCTGCCGTGGCATTAGCCGCCGTGGCGGCGGCCCTGGTCTGGAACCTGGGCACGTGGTACCTGGGGCTACCCAGCAGTTTTTCCCATGCGCTGATCGGGGCCCCGCGACAACCGCCGGGGCTGGTATCTCGTGGCTGTCGCAGTCTTTTTCCCGCGGCACCAACGACGCCCAGAAGCCCATGGGGGTTGTTACCCTCGCTCTGGCGGCCTGCTTTGCCGACGGGAGCCTTGGCCTATGGGGGCCTGGCTGCGGTCGGTCTGAGAGCAGGGACAGCGCCCTCGGGGTCCGCCAAACTATAACGTAGAAGAATTTACTACCCGGTCGGGCTCATGGAACGCCCCGCTTCGGGCACATTATCCGACAGGGGGATATATGCGTGCCGGAGGAAGACAACGAACTGCTCAGCCGTTTGCGGGAAGAACTCTACCGCTTTAACCTGAATGTAGAAAAGATGAAGCTCGGCCAGTACGTCACATTGCTAGAAAAGCCGGGCCGGCTTCTGTATGTGAACTTCCTGGGCGGCTTGGGCCGCGGGCTGGGCATTGCCGTAGGCTTTGCCATCCTGGGAGCGATTGTCCTTTATGTTTTGCAGCGCCTGCTCCTCCTGCACCTCCCCCTGATCTCGGGCTACATTGCCCAGGTGGTTCAGCTGGTCAAACTGAGGCTCGGCTATTGAAAAGGGGGAGAAAAATGCGGGAAGACGATCGGAGAATGTTCGGGGCCAAATTGGCGGAAATGAGGGTGCGTCTGGCCAGCCTGGTGCAGGGGATAACCGACGACGGACTGGGTCACTCCTTGAGCGACTCGACGGGGGAGCTGTCCACTTACGACAACCACCCGGCCGATGTGGGCAGCGAGGTGTTTGAGCGGTCGAAGGATTTTTCCCTGCGGGAGAACGCCCGCCTGACCATGAGCGCGGTGGACGAAGCCCTGGAACGCCTGGCTACAGGCCGGTACGGTACCTGTGTTTCGTGCGGGACGGACATTCCCCTGGAGCGCCTTTTGGCCGTACCCTATACCGACAAGTGTGTGGCCTGCAAGAAAAAGGACGAGGAAAAGGACCATCAGGGAGCGCGTCCGGTGGAAGAGGATGTTCTGCAGGACCTCCTGGTCCGCTCGGGAACGGATGGAACTGGCGATATCCAGTATGACATGGAAGATGCCTGGCAGGACGTGGAACGGACCACGGAGCACGCCGAGGGGGCCGGTAGCGGCTCTTATTACGGGGACAGTTTTGCGCAGGAAGAGCGGGGCTACGTGGAGGAAGTAGAGAATATTCCCTGGGAGATGGACTCGGACGGGGTGTTTTACCGCAGTTCCCGGCCGCCCGGCACCACGTAATGTTGCTGGGCCGGACCGAAGAGGGGCGCCGCTATGGATGACAGAATCAAAGCAATTCGTATCTCAATAGTATCCAATACCTGTTTGACCCTTCTCAAGCTGACCATAGGTATAGCTATGGGCTCCATGGGGGTCATCGCCGAAGGGGTCCACTCCGGGCTGGATCTTGTGGCTTCGCTGGTAACCTTCTTCTCGGTGCGGGAGGCAGTCAAGCCGGCCGATGATGTCCACCGTTACGGGCACGGCAAGTTCGAGTACCTGGCCGGCCTGGTGGAAGCGGGTCTGATCCTGGTGGCGGCCGCATCCCTTATCTTCGGCTCGGTCCAGAAACTGGTCGGCGGTTTGGTGGTACACAGCCTGGGCTGGGGTGTCGCCGTCATGGCCGCATCGGCGCTCGTCAATTGGTTCGTTTCCAGCCGGCTTCTGGCCGCCGGCAAGCGCATGGACTCCCCTGCCCTGGCCGCCGACGGCCACCACCTGCGCACCGACGTATTCACTTCGGCCGGCGTGATGGCCGGCCTTCTCCTCATCTACCTGACCGGCTACAGCGCCTTTGACCCCATTATGGGTCTGGCCGTCTCGGGGTTGATCCTGAAGGTCGCCTACGACCTGTTCCGGGATGCGCTGCAGGGTTTTTTGGACGTACGCCTGCCGCCGGATGAGGAAAAAGTCATTCTGGATGTTCTGGCCGCCAACGCGAAAGACTTCATCAATTACCACGCCCTGCGCACCCGCCGCTCCGGTTCCCGCCGCCTGGTGGACCTCCACCTCATGGTACCCAAAGACCATCCCATCGGTCAGGTGCACGATTTGTGCGACCACATCGAACAGGAGTTGGTCGGACATCTGCCCGGCTGTGAGGCTCTCATCCACATCGAGCCCTGCAAGCGTGAGTGTCCGCACTGCCAGTTGACCGATCAGACTTCGGTGCAAATGGAGTTCGTATGCCGGTCCAGCGGGTGCTCTTACTGCCGGAAGAAGGGTTGATGGGTGGCCATGGAGGTATGTAAAATGGCTGCGAAGGACCGGGATGGTCAAAAATGATTAGAGGGATGTTAGAGTCTGACACGTCGAGAGTTTTGGAGATCTACGAAATGGGAATAAAAACTCAAAATGTAACCTTTGAAACTACGGTTCCATTATGGGAAGAATGGGATCTCAAGCACCACTACCATTCTAGATTTGTATTTGGCGAAGAGGTTAAAGTGCTTGGATGGGTTGCGCTCTCTCCAGTTTCAACAAGAAAGACCTATGATGGTGTGGCAGAAGTAAGTTTATATGTCGATGTAAATTACTCAGGAAGAGGTATAGGAACTGCGCTAATGAACAAAGCAATCGAATCATCGGAAGCAAATGGTATTTGGACACTTTATTCAAGTATCTTTTCTGAAAACACAGCCAGCATAAGAATACATAATGCGTCCGGATTTAGGCGGATAGGTTTACGAGAAAAGATTGCTTGTTTGGGCGTGGTTTGGAGAGATACGGTGATAATGGAGAGAAGGAGTAAGATTGCAGGAGTCTAATTTGTATATTATAAAGGGTGCGATGTATTTCAACCTTTTCTATTAGCCTAAATGTGCAAGATGTTCATGTCCCTCGCATATCCCCGGGAATGTCTGCTCTGGCCATACGCCAAAATCTTTGCTATAATGACACCAAAATTGGCGCAAGGGGCGAAAGGTTATGGTCGGGGAGGGCTTCCCCGTAGGCAACATCGTACCCGGTAGCGACCTGGTAGGACGGGAAATGCTGATCCGGTCCCTAGTCAACCGCTTGCAGCGGGGGAAAACCTGATCCTGGCCTCCCCCCGGCGCACCGGAAAAACTTCTGTGGCCATGGAACTCCTGGCCCGGTTGCAGGCCAGCGGAAATATGACGGCCTTACGGGAGAGGCGGGCGAAAGCCCTCTTCCTTCCAGGTTACTCGGGCGGTTCGCTTCCTCCTGGAGGAAGGCGTGATTGAAAAGGTGGCCCGCGGCCGTTACGCCTTCTGGGAGAAGATGTTTGCCGACTACATTCGCAGCCTGGAGCCTTAAGTTCTGGCCCAGAGGCTCCCTGTTAATTGAAATCTGAACATATACTTTTCTGAAGGGCATCGCAAGCACGTATATAAAATGCATCCTCAAACGTAGACCACGGGTATTTGTGATCTGTAAAAATATAAGTAGAACGGCAATTTTCCAGAAAGCGATCCGCCCTTGCTAGATCGCCCATATTTACAGCCGCATAACCAAGAATAGCCCATGGAAATGGATCCCCCACTTCCAATTCAGCCCAGTTGGGCAGTTCATTGTTGAGTTTTTGATAAGATAGTATTGCTTTGTCACTGGTTGGAGCAATAACTCCGAAGGTAACAGGGTATATTTGGGCAAAAACTCCTGGATAAGATTGGCCGCGGGACAAAAGATATTTCTTTCCCTGATTGTCCATCGCCCATGCAAAACTTGTTGTATTGTCATCCCAAAGCTGCTTCAGGATGCCATTCCTAATAAGCTCGGCTTTGCTGTCACATAACTCACTCTGATCTTTATATCCCAAGCTAGATAAAAGAGACGACCAGTCTTTCAGCCCACGGTAGTTCTCACAGTTATCCATGAGGTACTTGAATTGTGAATTAGGCTTTGTCCAAACCAGACCATCTTTGTCCTGAAGGGTAGTTATAATTTCCGATATCGTGGTAAACTCCTGATAGTGTTCCAGGATAAACTTTGAATCACCGGAAGAATGGTAATAGGCCGCTGCTAATGAGAGCAGGGTAGCCGCATAGCTGTCTGCGGAATCGTATGAGTATACAGATTGGATAACTCCATTTGTCAAACGGTAATTATAAATGGTTCCATTTAAACCCCAGATGTCTGGTTGATTAAGATTGGACAGGGCCCATTGTAGATACTTTTTGACTCCGTCCAGGTATTCCGACTGGCCAAGTTGCGCCATCTCGGTCAGGTTTTCGAAGTATGGATCGATGTCCTGCCTCCCCCCTGACATAGTTATGTACCCATCATTACTTTGAGCACTACTTATCCACTGACGCTCCCTCTCAGTTTGTGCTGCCAGGAGCTGTTCTTTTAAACGCAAGATAACGACGCAGGCTTCAGCCCTGGTTAAACCGCGGTTTTCCTCCAGGTTACCATCCGGGTAACCCAGGATTATACCCTTTTCTTTGAGTACAGCCGACCAATTAATTCGTTGGTCATCTACTGTAGCTGGAACACCCGGTAGATGTTCCACTACCATCAATCGCCCAACCAGGGTCGCCATTTCTGATCTTGTAATAGGCCGATCCGGTCCAAAAAAATGCCCGGTGTTTCCTTCTATCGGCACGATGCCCGAGTAGACGGCTGCTTCAACATAGGGGTAAGCCCAATGTGCCCGCCCAACGTCCCTAAATGTGGGTTGTGCGTTTGGGGGGAATGGGTTAACCCAGCCGGCATTTACAAGTATCTTGATGAATTCTGCCCTGGTAATCATTTGGTCCGGCTCAAAAGTTCCGTCCGGGTAATTCCCTGCTATTCCAAGATTTAAAGCCGTTTCTATATCTCTTTTCGCCCAGTGGCTTTGAATATCTCCGGGAGTTGTTGCTTGGACGCAGGGGATCCAAAAACCATAAAAAATAGGTAAAATAGCAGAAATCAAAGAGATTATCTTTTTAAATTGCAAAACACGAACCTCCTTTCCAACCTTTTAGGATGGTTCTCACCTGACATCCCGGCCAGCAGGAATAAGCCGACGATTAAACCGCCTCATGGCAGTCCCGGCTTTGCGCCTCCGGAAATCATCAGCTTATAGAGATCATTAACTCCCGGGTAAGCCAGAACGAAATACTTCCCCGCATTTTCCAGGACCATCATCTGGTCGGTAGGCTGGTAGGAGAAAACGGCGGCCGGCTTTTGGTTGTGCAGAGTGAACTCGCCGGTGGTAAGGCCCGGCGCTCCAGTCCCATTCGTTCGGAGGACCGGTTCCCATGGGCCGGTGGACGATACCAGGGCGACCTGTGTCGACGGCAGTTCGAGAGAGGCGGTGACAGGGGGGTGCCTTGATCGTCAGGACATCATTCTGTAGTTGCCATCCCGCCCCCACTTCCTGGGCGGAGATGATCAGGAGCATGACCACCATGACCAGGAGAACGGAACAAGCCACCAGTACATTCGTGCGGAAGGCCGGCGTTCCCCTGTTCTGATATGCCCTGTAAGCCATAAAGAGCGTTACAGCTAACGGGATCAGGATAATCACAGCAGACGTGGCACCTATGGGCAGGAACATGCTTTTCACCAAATCGCCGTGCGGAAGCCCTGGATTTATCCATGGGGAGGAAGCGCGGCACGGGCGTCAGCCCGCAAGGAAACCTTTTCGTACTGCCAGCCATTGGCCTTTTGTAATAGCCGGCAATACTCCGCCCGGATCCCCTGGCAATTGCGTTTCCCAGTGCCGTCCTTGATATCAAAGTACCCGGTCTTTCTGACGGCCACCCGGCCGCGCCACTTGCCTTTGTATTTGCCCTTCGGGATGTCGACGGCCACCAGGTCTCCGGTCTGGAAGCCAAGGTGGGCCTTCTTCCGCTCCCGCCACCGGTACGGAAAACCGTACTTGTCGATCCCGGCCATCTGCCGGTTACCCCGCCCGGTTGCCGTGTAGACCTCGACGAACGGCACATCCACCGTTTCCGGGAGGCTTTTCCCTACGCAAACGGCGTCATAGAAGTGGGTCTTGGGTAGCTTCATAACCTGGGTCCGGTTGAACTTCGTCAGACCGCCGCTGCCTGTTTCCAGGGGAAGGCCGAGCGCTTTAAGACGGTGATACAGCGCCCACCTGGTGGCGTTCATCATCGCCGCATCCTTCAGAGGCTGCTTCAACTGTTGGAGCGTCTTCGGCAGGTTCTCCGCCCGGATCCGGTCCAGAGCCTTCCCGGACGCCCGCAACTCTTCCAGCCATTCTTCCGGCTGCAGGTTGCCCTTGGCTTCGTTGCACGTCTTGCATGCGATGACCAGGTTGCTGATCCGGTCCGTACCCTTCGGCCCGTGGTCCGGGTTCCTTGGGACCACATGTTCTACATTCAGAACCGGGTCTCCGGAGGCACCCCGACAGTAAGCACATAGGTGGCCGAACTTCTGCAGGAGATACTCTCGGACCTCGTAGCCGGCCAGACTACCCTGCTGATACTCCACCCCGGAGATCTTCGGGTTCTCCATCCATTGGGTGTCGAACCGGACCAGCTCCATCGCGACCCCGGTAATGGGCAGGAGCTTGCGCATCTTTGCCACCCAGGACATAGTTTCCTCCACCCGGGCCCGGAGCGACGGCGGCAGCCAGGCCTCCCGATGGCCGTTGTTAACGAAGTTCCGGGTCTCGCCGCAGGGCCGGCAGTACCGGCTCCCGTGTTTGGCGTTCCCGCCGCAGGCCGCGCACTTCTCCGGATGTCGGTTATCGAACCGCGGCTTCCGATACCGAGTCTTCCGGTTCCGACGGGAACGACGCTGGCTGCGCCGGGCGTCTAGGTTCGCCTTGATATCCGTCCGGTGAGAGCACTCACAGCAGCCGATGGTTTCCTTGCCGTCCCGGACCACCGCGCCCCCGGTTACCTTCGACCCGGGATCCAGCTTCAGATCGAGGGGTTGCAAAACACTGTCCTCAACCAGGCGGTCCCTGAGCCGGATCGTGAACGGCGCCAGCTTGTGGACCACCGCCCGACCGCGCTCCAGGAGCAGCCGGGCCCGCTTCTCGGAACAGGGCATTAAGGGTTTCTTGCGCTTGTCGAGTACATAAACCATGATTTCATCCCTTTCTCTCCTTGCGGAGATCCCTTACGGGACCGGTTCCGCGCCGGGTTCGGCACCGGGGCACCCACCGCAGGTGGGTCATCTCTCCTCGCCGATGTTATCCCGGCTTTGCGCCGACGGCACTGCTCGCATAAAGTACGGGGATTACCACGAATGTGCTGCGTGCATTGTTACATCCACCCCTGCTCGCTGTTTAACCGCCGGCGGCAGCTCCTGGGACTGGAGAAGCATCCCAGGGTGCCCTAACCGGAATAACGTAGTCTGCTCGCTCGGGGATCCCGGCAGACTTGGGCTGGTCATAGCGCCCTTGCGGGCTTTCTCGCCTAAATCCAGAGACTGTCGGAGGAGGGCCTCCTCAAGCCCCGGCTTTAGCCGTGGGGTCTATGACAGCCGCGGCGAAGCCGATCTGATAACTCATCGAAGTAGCACCTTCCTTCAATCAAACATTAGTTCTATCCTTAGACTACTATAAGTAGACTTTTGTGCATGGTTCTACATTTGTAGCCCTATTCCTGCCTTTATTTTGGATCTGTCACAATAGACGCAACAAATGATCCCGAAGAAAGGAATTGCGGTCTGAACGTGTTTTCAGCCCGGCAGGCGGCGGAGAAGGACGGGCGCCGGCTTGGTGCCCGGTCAGTCCCGCCTGGGTCGTATCCATGTGCGGGGCGCCTATTGCCGCGGGCGCAAGACCAAAGGCTTGTCATCTCCACCCTTCTTCGCTATAATTGGTGGGGAAGAAAACATTTTCGCCCCCGGGTAAGGCCTGGCCGTAGAAGATATACCGGGGGATCCAAAGGGAGAGAATGGATAAGAGTCACTGGCGGGTCAAAGAAGACGTTCCCCTGCTGTCCAACATACTGTCCCTCGAACTGGGCCTGTCCCGGCATACCGCCCGCGTCCTGGTAACCAGGGGCATCCGGACGGTAGAGGAGGCGCATTTCTTTTTTTATGGGACCCTGGCCGACCTGCCTTCCCCCTTTCTTTTGCCGGATATGGACCGGGCGGTGCAGCGCCTTGTACAGGCGCTGGAGCGTGGGGAACGCGTGCTGGTCTGCGGCGATTACGATGTCGACGGTGTCAGCGCCACGGCCATAGTGGTGCGGGCCCTGCGCCGTTTGGGGGGGCAGGTGGGATACTGGCTGCCGAACCGGCTGACCGAGGGCTACGGGCTCAACGAACAGGCGGTGCGCTCCGCCGCTCAAGAAGGGTACAACCTCTTGCTCACGGTGGACAACGGCACCAGCGCGCACACGGCGGTGGCCCTGGCCGTTGAACTGGGCCTTACCGTAATCGTGACCGACCACCATCAGGTACCACCAGAGGCTGTGCCTGCTTATGCCCACGTGAACCCGCAGCGGGACGGACACGCTTATCCATGCCGGGTGTTGGCCGGGGCAGGAGTGGCGTGGAAGCTGGTGCAGGCTCTTTTCAGCGCTCTCTCGGTGGAGGGATGGGAAGACTACCTGGAACTGGCTATGCTCGGTACCGTGGCCGACGTGGTCCCGCTGCTACAGGAAAATAGGGTTCTGGTCCGGGAGGGCCTGGGCCGCCTGCTGACTACCGGCAACGTGGGGTTGCGGGCTCTGCTGCAGGCCACGGGGGTTCATGAAGCCGGGGTGCGGGCTGTGGCCTTCCAGTTGGCGCCGCCCCTCAATGCGGCCGGCCGGCTAGGTGATGCCCGAACGGCCCTGGAGCTTCTGTTGACCGATGACGAGGGGGAGGCTCTCGCCCTGGTCCGCGAAATATTGCAGCAAAATCATTTACGCCGGAGTATGGAGGCTGATATCCTGGCCCAGGCCTGGGCTCAAGTGGTGGATGTGCCGGACGAAGTGATCGTTTTGGCCTCAAACGAGTGGCATCCCGGACTGCTGGGCATTGTGGCGTCGCGTCTGGCCGAACAGCTCGGCAAGCCGGTTCTCCTGGTGACCGGGCAAGGGACCGAGGGACGCGGTTCCGGACGGTCCCGGCAGGGCTTCAATCTCTTCGAGGCGCTGAGCAGTGCCAGTCACCTACTTCTCGATTACGGGGGACATCCCCAGGCGGCCGGCTTTAGGCTCAACCTGGACTGTCTGGAGCCGCTGAGGCTGGCTTTGAACGCCTACCAGGCCCGAGAGGCCGGCCGGCAGGGCCCGGCCTGGGAGTTGGACGGGGAACTGGTTTTAAGTGACCTGGACGAGGACCTGGTGCGGGAACTGGCAGCCTTTGCCCCCTACGGGGCAGGCAACCCGGAGCCGGTGTTCTGCTGCCGGGTGGTGACCCCGGTATCCTGCCAGAGTGTGGGCAAGGAAGGTCGTCACCTGAAGCTCAAGATAGCATGTGACCGTTTGGTTTGTGACGGCATCGCCTTTGGCTACGGGGGCCGTGCCCCTGAGGGTGGTCCCCTGGACCTGGTGTGCCGGCCGATACTCAACGAGTGGAACGGCAGGCGCAAAGTAGAACTGGCCGTGCTGGATTTCCGGCCGGCCGGCGAAGTGGAAGGGACGGGACAAACAGCGACCGAGAGCGGCGCCCTGCAGACGGATCTCTTTCTGCCGGAGTCGGTTTCCCGCCAGATTCACTTGCGCCTGGGGGGCGAAACAGGCCTGCCCGGCCAGGACCCGGGATCAGGGGTGGATAACCTGGTGTTTTTACCCGGGGCCGGCTGGTTGCCCGTGCTGGACCGGATCCTGACGGACGGTGACGGTGTGCTGGTCCTGGTGTCCACGGTCAAGGGGGTACTGGAGTTTTACCACGCGTTTGGCCAGGCCCGTCCGAACCTGGCGGGGGAGATGGCCTACCGCCACCTGGGGGCCGACGGCCTGGTGGGTTGTTGCGGGGAACTGCAGGCCAGAGTCTTGATCTGTACCTACGCGGCCCTGCCGGGGCTTGCCGGCATAGGCGGGCGGGGGGCCGTGGCCTGGCGGCTGCCGTATACGCCCGCCGAATGGCATGGTGCCCTGGCGGCCCTCAAGGAGGCCGGCGTGCGGGAATTACGATGCCTTTTCGGACCGCCCCGGGGGGCCGAAGCCCAGGATCCCCTGCCCGACCGGGAGTTTCTGGCGGCTCTGTACATATACCTGCGCAAGGCGGCCGGGGCTACCTGTGCCTTTGACTTTTACCTGACGGCGGCCAGGTTCGTCCCGGCCGGGTGGCCCTCTTACCTGGTGGGTCCGGATCAGGTGCTTATAGGTCTTACGGTTCTGCGTGAGCTGGAACTGATCAATTTTTCCCACCGGACCGGCCGGGTGAGCGGGGAGCTAGGAGCGCGGCCCCGGCATAAACTGGATCTGGGGGAATCGGCCACTTATCGCTGGTTGTCCTCCGTGCGTAATGAGAGTACGGCGCTGCGCCGGGAGTTATTGCGGCTGGGTTGATCCATCTTGGGTGGAAGGGAGGCGGACATCTTGCTGGCGGAAACAAGCGAAGACATCGGGCTGGAAAAGCTGCTGTCCCGGGCTTCCATCTACCTGATCAGCTCCGATATCGACCTCCTGCGCCGGGCCTATGATTTCGCCGCCCGCGCGCACGGGTCCCAGAAGCGCATTTCCGGCGAACCGTATATAACCCACCCGCTGCAAGTGGCCCTGATCCTGGCCGAACTGGAGCTCGACCCGGAGACCTTGGCCGGCGCTATCCTGCATGACGTGGTCGAGGACACCGGGGTGGACCTGCCGGAGATCGAAACCGCTTTCGGGCGGGAGATCGCCTCCCTGGTGGACGGGGTAACCAAGCTCGGCCGCCTGGAGTACCGCTCCAAGGAAGAACAGCAGGTCGAAAACCTGCGCAAGATGTTTTTGGCCATGGCCAAGGACATCCGGGTGATTCTGATCAAGCTGGCCGACCGACTGCACAATCTACGCACCCTGGATTATCACACGCCCCAGAAACAACGGGAGATCGCCGAGGAGACCCTGGAAATTTTCGGACCACTGGCCCACCGGCTGGGCATTTACCACCTCAAAGGAGAAATGGACGACCTGGCCTTCCGTTACCGGCAACAGGAAGAGTACCGGAACCTGGCCGACAGTCTGGCCAAAAGCCGGGCCAAACGGGAGGAGTATATCCGTGAGGTCGTCAAGATAATGCGGGAAAAGCTCCTGGAAGTCAGCATAAGGGGCGACATCCAGGGGCGGGCCAAGCATCTGTACAGCATCTACGAGAAGATGGTGGCCCAGAAGAAGGAATTAAGCGAAATATACGACGTCATGGCGGTTCGCGTCCTGGTGGATACGGTACGGGATTGTTACGCCGTCCTGGGCATGGTACACTCCCTCTGGAAGCCTATCCCGGGCCGCTTCAAGGATTACATCGCCATGCCCAAGTCCAATATGTACCAGTCGCTGCATACCACTGTTGTGGGGCCCCAGGGGGACCCCGTGGAGATCCAGATCCGCACCTTCGACATGCACCGCACCTCGGAGTACGGCATTGCCGCGCACTGGCGCTACAAGGAGGGTGGCCAGAAGGAGACCAACTTCGACCAGAAACTGAGCTGGCTGAGGCGCCTTCTGGAATGGCAAAACGACCTGCGGGACGCCCGCGAATTCATGGAATCCTTGAAGATCGACCTTTTCAGCGACGTCGTCTTTGTCTTCACCCCCCGGGGGGACGTCATGGAACTGCCCGCAGGGTCGGTGCCGCTGGACCTCGCCTACCGTATTCATACCGACGTGGGGCACCGTTCGGTGGGAGCCCGGGTCAACGGGCGCATCGTGCCCTTTGACTACCAGCTGTGCAACGGGGATATTGTGGAAATTGTTACTTCCAAGAACGGTACCCCCAGCCGGGACTGGCTCAAGGTGGTCAACACCTCCCATGCCAAGACCAAGATCCGCCAATGGTTCCGCAAGGAGCAGCGGGATGAGAACATCGCCCGCGGCAAGGAAGCGCTTGAGCGGGAAGCGAAAAAACTCAGCGTGGAGTGGGAGTTGGTTAGAGGCGAGCGTCTCCTCGAGATCGGCCGCCGATACACTCTCAATTCCCTGGAGGATATTTGGGCGGCCGTCGGGGAGGGCACCCTGGGGGCGGCCGGCCTGGTGGGCAAGATCAGGGACGAACTGCTGGCCGAGCGCAAGGTCACCAACATCGGTGTTTTCAGGGAGACCAGGCCGGCATCCGACTGGAGTAAACCGTCGCAGGGCATCCGGGTCAAGGGGGCGGATAACCTGCTTATCCGCCTGGCCCACTGTTGCAACCCGGTGCCGGGCGATGCCGTGGTGGGCTTCGTTACCAGGGGACGGGGCATATCCGTGCACCGGGCCGACTGCAAGAACCTCAACTCTTCCCTCCAGGAGGAAGGCGAGCGTCTCATCGACGTGATCTGGGAGAAGGACTTTCAGTCGTCCTTCCAGGTCCGGCTGGAAATAACCGGTTCGGACCGGGCCGGTCTCCTGAGCGACGTCATGGCTGTTTTGACCGAGATGAAAATAAGTGCCAACTGGGTCACCGCCCGCGGCACGAAAAACCATCAGGCGGCCATCGAAATGATGCTGGAATTGAAGTCGCTCGATCAACTCAAGCATGTAATCGAGCGAATTGACCGGGTCAAGGACGTTCGCGAGGTCCGGCGGTCCGGTCAGCCTTAGGGAGGGACTTTTTTTGCGGGCGGTTATCCAGAGGGTCCTGGCTGCCGAAGTCCGGGTGGACGAGGTGACGGTCGGCCGGATAGGGCCGGGGCTGGTGGTTTTCCTCGGCGTAGGCAGGGGGGACGGGGAATCAACGGCCCGTTACCTGGCCGAAAAAGTGGCCCGGTTACGCATTTTCCCCGACGAGGCGGACAAGATGAACCGGTCGGTACAAGACTGCGGGGGCAGTGTGCTGGTTGTTTCCCAGTTCACCCTTTACGGTGATTGCCGTACCGGAACCAGGCCCAGTTTCGGCGGTGCCGCGCCTGCGCCCGAGGCCGACGGTCTATACCGGTACTTCGGGCAAACCTTGCGGGAAATGGGTCTGGAGGTGGCAACCGGTGTTTTCGGTGCCCGCATGCTGGTGGATGTACAAAACGACGGCCCGGTTACAATTATCATGGACACAGAACGTTAACGCCGGAATGTGTTGGAGGGATGGATTATGATTTTTGAGGGCTTTGCCGTGGGTCCCATCGAGGCCAACTGTTACATCGTAGGTTGTGAGCGTACCCGGGAGGCGGTCGTGGTTGATCCCGGCGCGGAAGGTGAGCACATACTCAGCCGGCTCCAGGAACTGGATCTCAAGGCGGGGAAAATCATTCTCACCCACGGCCACGGCGACCACATCGGCGCCGTGGAGGAGGTGCGCACTGCCACCGGGGCCCTGGTGCTGGTGCACCAGGCCGATGCCGACTGCCTCACCAGGCCGGACCGGAACCTGTCTGCTTTTATGGGTGTACGGATGGAGTTTGCTCCGGCCGACCGCCTGCTGGCCGACGGTGACGAGATCAAGGTCGGCGACATCATCCTCACGGTACTGCATACGCCGGGCCACACGCTGGGCGGCATATGCCTTTCCTTCGACCATGGGGTACTGAC
>Ga0307376_10002162_pt1 | contig 19732 bp, 17 predicted proteins | sample TR2MG_FD_202536 | JGI IMG/M metagenome (GOLD analysis project Ga0307376, IMG submission 202536) | Soil microbial communities from Risofladan, Vaasa, Finland - TR-2 | ecosystem: Environmental > Terrestrial > Soil > Coastal area > Acid sulfate soil | place: Finland: Risofladan, Vaasa | collected...
GTTTGGAGAAACCTGTCTGGTGTGCGGCGACACCGGCGCCTGCCCTCCGGTAGAGTGGGGGGAGCGGGGCTGCATCTATTTCGTGCGCCGAGTGGGGAATACAAGCATCAATGTCTTGACGGGCCAACGTTCTTGAAATCAATATATCCCCGCTCCACGTTTGTAGCGATCAACTGCACGCGCATCCGGTCGCCGACATCCATGCCATTGAACCCCTGCACCAGTTTGCCTTCAACCGGCACACTGAGAAGCCGGACCCAGGTGCCTTTCGAAGAAGCGCCAGTGACAATGGCATCAAACTGTTCTCCAATTCTCGATTCCAGGAGAAGCGCAGCCGCGGATTTGCCGACCTGCCGTTCGACTTTGTTAGCGGCATCTTCTTCTCCTGTGCAATGATGAGCCAGGACCTCCAGTTCATCATTGCTATATGGCGAAGGGTTCCCTTCTAGGGCGGCTTTCAATAAGCGCTGCGTAACAAGATCGGGGTACCGGCGATTAGGGGCTGTGGAATGGGTATAGTCCTTGACAGCGAGACCAAAGTGTCCTGGGGCAGGGTCGCCTGGAAGCTCCGCGACGTATTCACCCGACCCCATCAGTTTGATCACTGAGAGGGATAGGTCGGGGAATCGCAGTGGATCCGCGGCTTTCTCCTTGACTAGAAACTCCTCCAGCGCTTTGGAATCTGGGATATCTGGAAGTTTGAACTTGTGTTCCCCGGCGATCTCGACAATCCGTTCCCATCGTTTTGGCGTGCGCACCACCCGGCGGATCGAGGGGAAATTCCTTGATGAGAGATAGCGGGCGGTCACACCGTTTGCTGCGATCATGAAATCCTCGATAATCTCCTTGGCACGGTTCTTTTCTTCCACCTCGAGAGCACGGATTTGATCGCCGTCAAAGATCGGTTTCGCCTCAATGGTGTCAAGACTAAGCGCCCCGTGGACATGCCGGAAATGTTTCATCCTTTGTGCGATTCTGTCCTGCACGTGCAGATTTTCAGCGAGTCCATTCACGGCAGCGACCGCCTCAGGCACACTGCCACCTTCCAGCCATGCGGCCACGCGGTTATAGGCGAGTTTTGCATGATTCTGGACGCGCGCCCTGTAGATATCAGAATCCTGAAGCGACCCATCCGCGCCAATCACCATTTCAACGACAATGGCCAGGCGATCCTCATTGAAGTTCAGTGAGGTGAGGTCGGTGGACAGCTTTTCAGGCAGCATCGGGAATATCATGGCCGCGGTATAAACCGAGGTCGTATTATGGCGAGCGTGTTCATCAATTGCTGATCCATTTTTAACGAGCGAGTCCACGTCAGCCACGGCAACAAGAATCTTAACTTTGTCTCCTGGCATGGCCTCGGCAACGGTAAGCTGATCCAGGTCACGGGAGTCATCGTTGTCAATGGAAGCCCACAGAAGGTCCCCAAGGTCACGAACTGGCTCACCGTTCATTGCTGCAGGTGCCTGAATCCTGCCAAGTTCGGCGATTGCTTCGGCAGAAAAGTCAGGGAGTAATCCCCTTTCAAGCATCGCCCTCTGGGCGATGTTCTGTAAAATAGCACGGTGCTGTTTATCATGCGCATTCATAGGACGTACTCTTTGGGAATCGTGGCCTAAATCTCTTCAGCTTTGACCTTCAGGCGGTCGAGCTCATTTTTGATCTTTTCCAGCTCGGTCTGGGTGTCCAGTAGTCTGCCGCGTTCAGCGCGCACGAAACGAGTATAGGGGGCAATCGCCTCGTTGATGTGTTGCAGGCTGCGCTCGATCTCAAGTTCAAATTGAGACCGCAGGGAATGAATGAGCTGCTCTCGCAAGGCGGCGATTTTGACGCTCATCTCGGCTTTTGCCTGCCGCCGGCGCGCCGGGATAACAAACAACCCCAGGATGGCGACCAGGCTGGCCAACAGAACGCCAGTCACGTCGGCGGTCATGGTGGTCGCCAGGATGGTGATCAGCGTCCCCAGGCCGATGGCCCCAATCTCGATGGCCGCCGAAGCGGCGACAGCCAGTTGCGCTCCTTCGGCAATTGCCTCGGCCTCGCGGGTCTTGTCGTAAGATTCGACCACGCGCTGCGCCTCACGGCCCACGCTCTCCATCAACCGCTCGCGGTCGTAGTGGAAACCGTCCGCGCCCACATCGCCAACGATACGATCCTGGTGGGTGCGCCGCCGCTCGGCCAGGTGTTCGGTCACCGCCAGCCACTGGCGCAGGTCGGCGTCTACCAGCCAATCAATCAATTCGCCTACCTTTTGTTCGATCCGTTGGGGTGCATCTCCCACCACGCGCAGTCCAAATTCTTTCTGGATGCGCTCCTTGCTCATCAAGTCGAAGATGCGCGCCAGGCGAAAGGTCTCGTCGAAGTAGGCATCGCCGCGCTGCTCCATCTCGAACAGGACATTCTCGGTATCTGACATGCGAAAGACAAAGTCGCGCTGCATATCCTCCTTGTATAGCCCCAGTTGTGCATCCACGTCGGAGAGCATAGCGAAATCGGCCTTGAGCAAATCCAGCCGGGAGGTGGTCACCTCCAGGTAACGCTTCACCAGGTGTGTCCCCACCCCCAAGGGGTTGAGGAACTTGAGGCGCAGGCGTTCGCCCTCGTCGAGGGTGTCGTGGACGTACTGCTCGAGGGGTTCAAAACGGCTGTCCTTCCACAGAATTGGCTCCCCCTGCTTGGCACGTAGGGCCAGACGGGCGCTGACCGGAAAGACTTCAGGGGTAATGCCCAACAACAAGCGGGCGTTTTCGATCACAAAGTTTTTCACCTCTTCCAGTTCCGCCTCGTTCTGTAAGATATCAATCTTGTTGATCACGATGACGACCTTTTTTCCCCAATTGCGGATGAGTTCCAGGAAAGCGCGCTCGCTTTCAGTGAAAGGCCGGTCAGCCGACGTGATGAACAGTACCAGGTCAGAGCGGGGGACGAACTGGGAGGTAATTGCCTCGTGGGCGCGGATGATGGCATTGGTGCCGGGAGTGTCCACGATGCTGATCTCAGCCAGCAGGTTGGCTGGCAGGATGAGGATGTGCTGGTTCTCATTAACCACCTTGTGCTCGGAACTTGCCCCGTACCGTAAGACGTTGATCTGCGTGGTGGTGGGCGTGACGCCCTCTTTGAGCAGCCTCTGGCCCAACAGGGCATTAATCAGGGCGCTTTTCCCAGCATTGAACTCACCCACGACGACCAGCAAAAAGAGGTCGTCAAGCTGCTGAATGGATTGGCCGAGGGTCTCGTTATCTTGCGGGGTTGCACCGAACTGCATCAGGGCGACCCGCAAATTGTTCAGGATAGCGCGCGCGTCTTTGAGCAGGGACTCTTGTTGATCGTTCAGGATGTGCATGGGTTCACCGTTAACAGCACATCCCTCTAGCCCCGACGCTGGGAGCGAGTCCGAAACCAATTTCGGATTCTCCAGCCAAGCGTTTTTTGCTGTCTTAGCTGGGCTGTAATTTCCCAGAAAGATATTCTTTCGCCACACTCGCATATGATGGATTGTGAACTAAGACCTTCTCCTGTTACTGCTGCGGCGATTAGCGGATCATTCGATATCGTTTTTCCACAGTGACGGCATGTGATCTGGTTTTCCATATTCCTTCCTTTTTGAGTGTTTGAGATACACGGGTTGCCCGTGATCGTGCGCCGGCCTTCCATCTGGCGGCGCATAGCATTGACCAAGAACCGAGTGGTAGCCCGTCAGATTGAGCTACCTGTTGAGCCGCCTGCCACTGCTGATGGTTGCGGCTTGACTTGGGCAGATGATGGGCGCAGACGACGATCTCTGCGAGGCCGACCATACGACCGCCGCCTGCGCCCCTGGTCTATCTGCAAATGACCACGGCTGTCGAACTACATGCCGCGCATAGCCGTGGCGATCAGTAGGAGTGCCCACCCCACGACCACTAGCCAAAAGGCAATCGCGGGTGTGATGGCGGGAATATCCGCCAGATATCCTAGAATCCCTACGATCCCGAGGATCAAGGCTATGATCCAGACGATCTGCTTTGGAGCACTGAGTTTCATTTGTTCCCTCCTGAGCGATATATTCAAAAATCCTTCTGTTCGATGACTCTCCTGGCCCCGTGGCTGATTGCCAGTTGTGGAGAGCCCCCCAACCTGTGTCAGGCGCAGCGGCGAATCAGTCTCCTGCGCTGCAGTCAGCGCCCCCCTGCCCGGAAGAGGAGCTTGAAGATCGCCAGCAGGATGACGGCGCCCAGCAGCGACCACAGCAGAGACACTGCGGTAAAGCTGCCCGAGGTGAGCGTGGCGCGGCTAAACAGAAAGCCTGCCAACAGAGCGCCCACAATACCCACGACGATATTGACCAGCAGGCCCCCGCGCGTGCGCATGATCATGCTGGCCACCCAGCCGATGATCGCCCCCACGATGATCACTACAATCAGGTTTATCATTTTGTACTCTCCTTTTTGTGAATGTTTGGAAACCACGGGTTGTCCGTGGTTACAATCAGTCTGCCGAATTATGGATTCCTGCGCCAGGCGCGGCCCGCAAACCCCGGCGCACCTGCTCCAGCGCTTGCGGGATCTGGTCGAATTCGGTGGACTTGTCAAAAAAGAAGTCCGCGCCGGCTGCCTCGCATTTTTTTCGGTACTGCGGGTAAGTATAGTTGGTGAGCATGATGACTTTGGGGGCCGGTTGCATCTTTTTCAACTGGCGCAACACATCTATGCCACTACCGCCTGGCATGCGAATGTCCAGAATCACGACGTCGGGCCGTGTGTGGTGAATAGCGTCCAAAGCCTCCGGCGCATCCTGGGCCTGCCCTACCACAGCTATGTCCGGCAGGTCCAACGCCATGGTCACCAGGCGTTCGCGCACGGTGGCCGAATCGTCGGTAATGAAAACCTTGAGATTGAACATCAATTGAGATTATAGACGCTTAACACGCCGAGGGCTATCGGCGGCGGGCTGATTCTTTTGTAGGCGGCAGGCTTGTTCGCGTGTCGGTGATTGTCCTACATCTCTCGTGTGGGAGGGGCAGGGGGAGGAGGGAACGAGGGGAGGAGCGCGGGTGGTCCGACGCGTTCAGCGCCGGGCGATAGGGGGCGCGGCGATTGGAAAACCCTGCGGCCGGGGCGAAGGGGAGGAGCGGCGCTAGTCAATCAAGCGGTTCTGAATGGCGTAACGAATCAACTCTGCGTTGGTGGTTAAATTCATCTTCTGCAGGAGGCGCGCCCGGTAGGTGCTGATCGTCTTGACACTGAGTGAGAGTTCCGCGGCGATTTCTTTGACGGCCTTCCCGGTCGCTATCATGCGCAGCACCTGGAATTCCCGGTCGGACAGAGTCTCGTGTGGTAACTTGCTGGAGTCCGTCCCTATCTCAGAGGCCAGTTTCTCGGCCAAAAAGGGGCTGACATATTTCCCGCCACTGACGACTTTGCGGATGGCCTTGACCAATTCATCTGGCGCGCTGTCTTTCGTCAGATAGCCGGAGGCGCCGGCTTTTAGGACGCGCATCGCAAATTGGTCCTCGGAATACATGCTCAACACCAGCACCGGGAGTGTGGGCCGCTCGCACTTGAGTTCTTTGAGAATATCCAGCCCACTGTGGCCAGGCATGGAGATGTCGAGTATGACCACATCCCACGCTGCGGCCCGCACCTTCTCCAGGACCTCTTGTCCGTTGACCGCCTCGCCGGCGACGACCATCTCGCGCGTGTCCCGCAGAATCTGTTTCAACCCTTGGCGCACAACCGCATGATCGTCGGCGATGAGAACTCTTATCATGGGGCCTCCTGTGTGGCTACGTGCCCCTCATTGAGCGGCAGCCTGATCACCACGGTAGTCCCCTGGCCGGGTGTCCCCTGAATGGTGAAATCGCCGGAGCGTAACCGGACCCGCTCCCGCATCCCCAGCAGGCCATAAGACTTGGAGCCGTCCACTTCGCTTTGCGCAATTCCGCGCCCGTTATCTTGAACCCGCAGGCTAACGGTGTCCTGTTCCTGATCCAGGGAAACCTCAACCTGGGTGGCGCATGCGTGGCGCGCGACGTTGGTCAGAGTCTCCTGCAAGATGCGAAAGAGGACGGTGGTTCCGTCGGCGTCCAAGGCCACCTCCTCCAAACTCGAAATAAATCTGCAACGGATACCGGTGCGCTTTTCAAATTCCTGCAACTGCCACTCCATCGCCGCCAGCAGTCCCAGGTCATCCAAGATGCCCGGGCGCAACTCGGTGGCGATGCGGCGCACGCTTTGGATGGTGGTGTCCACCAGGTCGGACATGGCTTTGAATTTCTGCAACAGGTCTGTCTGTTTAGGACCGGTATGCTTTTGTAGCCAGGCCAAATCCATTTTTAGGCCCGTCAGGTCCTGGCCCAGCTCGTCGTGAATCTCGCGGGCCAGGCGGGAGCGTTCTTGTTCTCGTGCGGTTCGCTCGTAGTGGGCCAGGCGGAGCAACTGCGCCCGTGAGGTTTCGAGTTGGGTATTGGCCGCCTGCAGTTGAGCGGTGCGCTGCAAGACGCGTTGTTCCAGTGCGGTGTTCAGTTGTTGCGCCTCGGCGTACAGCCGCGCATTGTCTACCGCCAGCGCGGCGCGCTGGGCCAGCTCTTCGGCCAGGGCCAGGTCGGCCGCGGTGTACTGCCGCCCAGACTCGGCCGACACCACCAGGGTGAGCGCGCCGAGCGTGTGGCCGCGGGTCACGAGCGGCACGATCATGACCGACTTAAATCCAAGCGATCGCGTGAGTTCCAGGTGTTCGGCGTCCCGGGTGATGGCGGCGAGCAGTTCATCCGATGGCTCCGGGTAGAATTCTGGCTGGCCAGTGCGTAGCACGTGGGCTACCCCGCGCGGCGCATCCGGGGCGGGGGGATACCGCCGCTGCAAATCGTCGGCCAGGGCCAGTTTTTGTGGGTCCGCGTGCGCGACCGCCACGGGGTGAATTGGCAGGCCTTGTTCGGTAATGTGCACGACGCACCAGTCGGCCAACAGCGGCACCACCACCTGGGCGATGTTGGCCAAGCGGGTGGTGGGGTCGAGCGAGGCCGCCAGCGCCTGTCCCGCCTCGGCTAGCAGACGCCGGGAACGTTCGACCTGCTTGCGTATGGTGACGTCGGTGTTGATCTCCATAATCGCCAGAGGTGGGGCGTGCTCGTCCTGCGACAGGGTCCACCGGCTGGCCACCACCAGAGGGGTGCCGTCTTGGCGGGCCTGGATGAGTTCGCCTTCCCAGTAGCCTGTACGCAGGACCTCGGCTTCGATAGCCTCCAACGGTTGTGGGAATTGGGTGTGTAACAGCGTATGGGAACACTGGCCCAGGGCCTCATCTCTCGTCCAGCCATACAGCTCCTCGGCGCCATGGTTCCAAAAGAGGATGGTGCTTTGTATATCGCGCATGATGATGGCGTCATGCGCCAGGTCCAGGAGGTGGGCTTGTTCGCGCAAGACCCGGGTGTGGTTCTCCGGCGCTCGTGGTTTAAGAGCCCTTGGCGTGACCAGATCCGCCGGGCGACTCAAAAGGCCTGCGAGGAAGAGCTTGAGCCCCATAGGGTGGAATTATACCCCTTTCCATATACCGACGCAAACACCCCCACCCAGATAGGGTGGGGTGTTTGCGTATGGCCCCAGTGGGTGGTCTGGGTGCTGGCGATCCTTGGATGGCCTCAAGAACTGTACGATTTCTGCGCTACTCGCCCCACTCCTTGGTTGGGGAGGGACTTTTTCAGAGCTCTCCTAGGCGCGCCGTTAGCCTTCCGCGTCGTAACCAGGAAGACGGGGTTGGGTAGTGCCTGAACGTCAACGAGTTCAAGGGGAGCGTACCGTGTGTCCAGGTTGATTGAGTAGGGTAATTCAGTCATCATAACGTCCTTGTAAACTGTAGTCAGGGCGACTGGGAGGGCTTCACCACTTGACTGAGCAGCCCCAGGCTGTTAGGCCCATGCGGCTGACGTGTACGAGGATACGCTCATCCGGGTCGCTGAGAACCTCAAACGGTGTTTGCCCTTCCCGAAAAAAGTAGGTCAGGTATGGTGGAGCTCGCACGGTCGCACCTCACAGAGATCAGCCAGCTCTACTCATACCGCAGCGCCTCTACAGGCCGCATGCGCGTGGCGCGCCAGGCCGGGTAAAGCCCGCCGAGCACCCCGGCCACTGCCGCCACGACGATGGCCTGAGCGAACAACAGGGGCGTGTAGGATGGCTCTATCGCGCCGCCCCAGATGCCTGCCAGGCCGATCAGGCTACCCAACCCCAGCCCCAGGGGCACGCCGCACACGCCGCCTACCACTCCCAGTACCAACGACTCCCTCAAGATCATGCCCAGCACCTGGCGCTGTCGCCAGCCCAGGCTGCGCAGCACGCCGATCTCGCGCGTGCGCTCCAGCACGCTCATCAGCATCGTGTTCAGCATCCCCAGCGCGCCGATGAACACCGCCAGAAAGGAGATCTGGTCTGCCATGTCAGCGATCACCCGGAAGTCGCTGGTGCTCTCGCCAAGTTCAGAGGTGAGGGAGAAGTCAATGTCCGGGAAGGTGGCTTCCAACTCACCCCTTACCCGCTCGGCCTGCCCTGGATCACGCAGGCTGATGAGGTAGAACTGCACCTGGCGCGGCTTTCCGGTGATGGACTGGGCCTCGCGCAGGCCAATGACCACCCCAGCGTCCTCGAAGGCCAGGCCGGTCTCGTAGATGCCGGCCACGCGAAAGTTGCTCTCCAAGAGGCGGAACGTATCGCCTACTTGCACCCCCATCTTGTCCGCCGCCAGGCGGCCAATGATGATTTCGCGACGGCCGGCCAGTGGATCTCCTTCGACGATCCGATAGCGACGGATGGCAAACTCGCGCGGGTGGTACCCATACACGATCAGCATGGGCATCTTGGGGGTACTGGCACCGGTCCAGAACATACCCGAGACCCCGTCCACGTCAGAACGGGCGGCCAGGCGCGCTCCCACCCGCTCGCTGATGGCGCTAAAGTCCATGTCAATGTCCGCTTCGGCAGCAAACAGGTCAGTCTGGCTGTCCGTCATCATCGTGGTAAACGCGTTCAACATCCCTCGAGCGACCCCACCCAAAGCGATGACGGCAGCAATACTCACGCCGATGCTCAAGAGGGTCAATGCCGTGCGCGTGCGCCGCCGCCACAGGGAGCGCAGGGTGGCGGGGAGATTGCGGATTGCGGAATGCGGAATACGGAATGCGGAATGCGGATTGCGGATTGCGGATCGGCGATTGGCCCTCGATCTCACTCCGCCCTCGTATTGCAGCGCCTCGACCGGCAGCAGGCGGCTGGCCCACCAGGCCGGGTATGCTCCCCCCACCAGTCCCAGCGCCAGCACGGTGACCAGAGCGCGACCGAAGAGGCCCGGTGTAAGTTGGCTCCCGAACAGGCCGAGCAAGGAACCCGACCGGCTGACGGCGACGAGAGCGAATACGCCCAGGCCACTGCCTGCTACTCCCCCTAACAAGGCGAGGACGAGGGCTTCCCCCAGGATCAGGCCCAGCACCTGGCGCCGTCGCCAGCCCAGGCTGCGCAGGACGCCGATCTCGCGCGTGCGCTCAAAGACCGACATGAAGAGGGTGTTGGTCATGCCGATGCCGCCGATGACGACGGCCAGGCCCGCCACCGCCATCGCTATGCCATCCAGCAACTCGAACAACGGCTCTTGGCTGGCGAATCCCGCCGACGTCGAGACGCTCAAGTCAGGGAAACGGCGCTCCAGGCGCACCTGCAATGGGCCAGCCTTGCTTGGATCCTTGAGTTTGACGTACAGCACCGAGACACGGTGCGGCTGCAAGGCCAACGTTTGGGCCTCCTGCAGCGGCAAGACCGCCGCGCCGTCTTCGAGTCCGCTACCTGTCTCGTAGATGCCGACGACGCGGAAGGCGCTACCGGTGATGCGGAAGGTATCGCCTACCTGCACATCCATGCTTTGAGCCGCCCGCCGGCCCAGGATGAGGGGCTTGCCCCGCAGAGTACGTGCCTCCGCCAGGGCCTGTCCTTCCACAATGCGGAAATGGTCAATGGCAAAACCCTCGGGATCGTAGCCAAAGACGATGAGGTAACTGCTATCGTCAATCAGGGCATTGGTGTACAGCATGCCATCTACGCCGGCCACCTCGGGCAGAGCGCGCACCTCGCCGGCTACCGTTTCCTCGACGCTGCTAACCAGGGCGCTCAGCGATTGGGCCTGGCTAAGCACCAGGTCGGCCTGGCTGCCCCGGGTCATGGCGACGAAGCCGGTCTTAAGCCCCTGGGCCAGCGCTCCCAGGGCGACGATGGCCGCCACGCCGATAGCGATGCCCAGCAGCGTGAGGATGGTGCGTGCTTTGCGGCGGAAGAGGTCCTTGAAAACCACTGGCGCTTGTCCTTTCCGAAGGAAGCAGGTCAGGTACAGTGTACTGTAATCGCCGGTGAAAGTCAATCCACTTCCGCAGACCTGGCAGGTTGCGCCCGGGCGTACTCGCCCGCAACCTGCCAGGTCTGACGCTCTCCATTTGACGTTGCCTATCCTGTGTATTACAATTCCGGGTGGAGGTGGAGTGGATGCCCAGAAAGGGAGGGAATGCGTTCCGTTGCAGCCAGGCCGCGCCAGGCCTGAAGGCAGCCAACAACCTTCCCGGCCGCTACCCGGTCGAGGATTGGCGTGCCTATTATTGGGCAGTGGCGGATGATGGCAGCCCGCACGAGCAGTACGTCACCGTCCAACTGCCCGCGGGCTACGCCGGCGCTTGCTCCCCGGTGGAGTGGGGGGAAAAGGGCTGCATCTACGCGGTGCGTCGCTGGGGACTGGCCTGCCTGCCGTCGCTGTTGGAGGCGATCGGCTTCGACCCGGCTCCCCTGGTGGACCCCGCTGCCCCGCCCTCCGAGTGGGTGCGCATCTACCTGGAGGTCACTCACTTTGATCTGCCCGGTGGCTTTATCATCGCGGACCCGGATTACCCACTGCACCTGTTTGACCCGGCCGGCGATCTGAAAGGCTCCTGCATCAGCGGCATCAGTCACCTGGGAGCGCTGGCCTGGCTGGCCACGGATGGGCGCATCGCCGCCGATTTCCAGCGCTTGCGGCGCGAAGCCCCCGATTTCTACCGCCAGGCGGTCGTAGAGTTCGGCGGCACTTGCAGAGAATCGAAGTCTATGTCATAATCAGACGTAGTGATAGGACTAACGACTGAGTTATAGCACTAACTTCTATGGGGGCAAGAGAAGGAGGATGAACATGTCCGAGACTACTGACCAGAAGCTGGGCGACGTGGCTGAAACGTTGCTCATTACGCTCTACATTCGAGCCATGGAAAGCCAGCGTCCCGATGCCCTGCTCAAAGACGAGAAGGCCGTGGCGTTCGTCAGGCAGATGGACTCTGATCTGGCGTGGATCAAGCAGATCAAGATGGACGAGGATGACAAGGTAGGCATCATCCTGCGTAACCGAGAGGTTGACCGCTACACGCGGGATTTTCTGGCCCGCTATCCGGAGGCGGTCGTGGTCCACATTGGCTGCGGCCTCGATTCGCGCTTTGAGCGCGTAGACAATGGCCAGGTCGAGTGGTATGACCTCGATCTGCCGGAGGTGATTTCACTGCGCCGCAAGTTCATCGGCGGAGAAGGGGCGCGCTATCAGCTCCTGGCTTGTTCGGTGCTCGAGCATGCGTGGCTGGACACGGTGAGCGTTCACGGCCCGCGCCCGTTTCTCTTTGTGGCCGAGGGCGTTTTCCAGTACCTGGAAGAAGCACAGGTCAAGTCGTTGGTGCTGACGTTGCGGGACCATTTCCCGGGCGCGGAACTGGTCTGCGATGCATTTTCGCCGTACATCGTCCGGGCGAACAACCTCAGGATGGCCCTTTCCAAAAAGAGCGTCCGTTACCACTGGGGACTGAAACGCGGCACAGACCTCGAAGGCTGGGGCGAGGGCATCTGCCTGCTGGGCGAGTGGTTTCCCTTTGACCGCCCTGAGCCGCGCCTGGCTCACGTGCGATGGATGCGCCATATTCCACTGTTCGCCAGAGTTATGGGTGTTTTCCACTACCGGCTTGGAAAGACAGCGGGATGAAAAGCCTGTAGTACGGTTATCGGTTCACAGGGTGTCCGTCTGCTCCCCGCGTAGTTTGCTCAACGCCAGGCGGGCCTTCCTTGGCACGTCTATCCCATAGGGGCACTGAACCTCAGCCGCCTCGGCCAGGAGCGCGTCCGCGTCCCACCCCGCCTCCGCGAAGCGTTGGCGGGCGACCTCCGCCCACTCGAACCAGCCGGACAGGCGCACCCGCAGGGCGTAATCGGCGGGGTCGTGGGGCAGATAGTCAATCATCTGGCGATCCACGCAGCCCTCCAGCCGGAACAGTCGCATCAGGCCGGCGGAGCACACGCCGCACTGGCGGCACACGTAGCGGCCCAGTTCGGGCGCATCGCGCAGGATGGCCTGCCGCTCCTCTGGGCTGGCCGGTCCCCTGGCGATGGCCGCCGCCACCTGGTAGACGTGCTCCGGGCTGTTGGCGCCGCAGATCAGCACCTCTGACCCAGAGCCGAGCGCGTAGCGGATGGCCTGTTCCACCGAGCGATAGAGGAAGCCGTCGGCCAGCGGTTTCATGGCGGTGATGCCGACGCCGTGCTCCCGCGCCAGCGGGTAGATCTCGCGCTGGATCTCGGGCACGTACAACTCCTCCAGGTAGTTGTCCCAGATCAGGATGACGGACAGGGGGAGGTGCAGGAGCGCTTCCCGGTACAACTCGGGTGGGCGGTGGCTGCTGAAGCCGATGCCGCGGATGAGCCCTTCCCCTTTGGCCTTCAGGAGGGCCGGCAGGGCACCACCGGGGCCGGTGATGGTTTCCATCTCCTCCAGCGTGTTGATGCAGTGCAGGAAGTAGAACTCGACGTGGTCCGTGCGCAGCAGGCGCAGCGACGTCTCCAATTCCCGGCGTATGCCGCTGCCATCCCGCGCAGCGCTCTTACTGGCCAGGACCACCTGCTCACGCCGACCCTCCAGTATGCGGCCCAGTTTCTCCTCCGAGGCGCCGTCCCCGTAGCCCCGCGCCGTCTCGACGTAGTTGCCGCCGACTTCCAGGAACGCATCCACCACCTGTTCGACGATCTCCGAGGAGATCTCGACCTGGTGAAACCCACCCAGCCCCAGGCGGCTGACCGTGAACCCCGTCGCTCCCAGCGCGACCTTGGGCAGCGTGATGTTGCTCGTTGTACCTGTATCAGACATTGGAACCATTCTCCTTAAACTCGACGGTATAGGATCAGTATACCTGACCCCACAGAGAAGTCAACACTCGTACTGAAGACCGAAAGTGTGGTATAATGGGCTCCGAGTTTGGTGCAAGAGTGGTTACGTACACGAATGGAGCAGATCCAATGGTAGACTTTGACCGCATCACTTTCGATCCAGATGTTATGGGGGGACGTGCTTGCATTCGCGGGATGCGCATCACTGTGTCTTTAATCGTGAACCTGGTCGCTAACGGGATGAGCGTCGAGGAAATCATTGAGGCATATCCATACCTGGAGCCAGATGATATCCAGCAAGCACTCCAATATGTTGCCTGGCTAGCCGAGGAAAGCGTTTATTCACTGGAGTTAGCCACGGCATGAAGTTCCTGGCCGACATGGGCATTTCTCCCAAGACAGTGACCTTCTTGCGGGGCATGAAGCACGATGCTGTGCATCTACATGACCAGGGGCTTGATCGGTTGCCGGATTCAGTCATTCTTGAAAAGGCCCGTGACGAAGGCCGGATACTCCTTACGCACGATCTTGACTTTGGCGAGTTGATGGCGGCTAGTCGAGCGGCGTTACCCAGTGTGATCATCTTCCGCCTGCGTGATATGCGTCCTGTGAACGTGAATGGCTGTCTTCAAAAGATCATCACAGAGCATTGTGAATTACTGGAAGAAGGCGCCATCGCGAGTGTGACTAAGAGTCGAGTTCGTATACGCCCTCTTCCCATCAGAACGGGTGAATAGCAGATAGGCTGCCTGGGTCAGCAGTGACCGTACCCCCGTCTACGACGGGGGCTTCTCTGATGGGTACTGCCGGTACTCTCGCACGGCTTCGTACAGCGCCAGCAGGTTCTCGACCGGCACGCGCGCCTGCACGTTGTGGATCGTGTTGAACACGAACCCGCCGCCCTTTCCGAAGACCCGCATGCGTTCCTGGACCTGCTGGCGGACCTCCTCCGGGCGGCCAAAGGGCAGGGTGCGCTGGGTGTCCACTCCGCCACCCCAGAAGGTGACCCGTTCCCCGAAGCGCTCCTTGAGCGTTTGCGGGTCCATACCGGCGGCCGAGGTCTGGAGCGGGTTGAAGATATCGAACCCGGCTTCGATCAAATCGGGCATCAGCGCGTGGATGGAGCCGCACGAGTGGATGAAGCACTTCCAGCCGGTATGCCGGTGGACCCACTCGTTGATCCGCCAGTGGAAGGGCTGGTAGAGGTCGCGGTAGGTCCTGGGCGAGATGAACAATCCCGCCTGCGTGCCGAAATCGGTGCCGGTGAGGAAAACCGCCGCGACTCGCTCGCCGACAGCGGCATAGATCTTCTCCAGGTTGTCCAGCCCGATCTCGCACTGGCGCTCGAACACGCGGTAGACGTAATCGCGCCGGGCGACCGTGCTGACGTACCACTCTTCCACGTCCCGGATGCCGCGCGGGTGTTTGAGCCACGGCGCGGGCACCAGCGCGATGTCGCCGAAGGCGGTGCCGCCAAAGTTGGCCAGGATCGCCTTATCCGTTTCTGTGTATAGGCGTTCCGCTTCCCGCGCAAAGTAGGCCAGGTCCTGGTCGGAGAGCGGCCCGAACTCTTCCAGGTTGTCCTGGGGATCCAGGTGTTCCTCGTCAACCGGCGGCTGGCGGACGATGGTGTCGAAGTAGAAGCCGCCCTGGGGCATGCGCCCGCTGGGTGGGGCGGAGCGGTCCCCCTCCGGGTACATCAGGATGCTGCCGTCCGGCTGCGGCTCGGTGTTGAAAGCGCCCGGCACCAGCACCGGCGTGCCGTCGAACAGCGTCCAGGGCTTCCAATCCTCGTTGCGGAAGCCAAACAGTGTCCTGGGCGATCCCAGCCCCACCACGTCCACGCCCAGCGCTTCCATGAGGTCCGGCCCGATCTCGCCGAGCATCTGGTACGGCTCGATCACCTTGACCGGCGTACCCGGTGGGTCCAGGTGCAGCGCCTGGCGCAGCAGGTAGACGGAACTGACGTGCATGCCGGTGGTCGCGGAAGCGCCCAGGTCGAGCGGCACGCGGTCCGGCTCCTCGTGGTTGAGTGCTATGTTCACACGTTCTCGTGGGTTCATGATACCCTCCTGCATTAACGCAGAGGGGCAGAGGGGCAGAGGTTTCTATGAATTTCTCTGCGTCTCCGCCTCTCTGCGTCTCTGCGTTGATAGATTACGCGATTGATGCAAATGCTGTAGAGCCATTCTGTCACTCTGTATCTATACGGGCCACGGCGTAGGGCAGCAGGTCGAGTTCGAGGGCCCTCGACCTGGCCTTCTGGACCTGGCCGGGCCGGGCACGGAACTCCTCCGGCGCGCCCATGGCCTCCTCAGCGCTCGTCTCGTCGAGCAGGCGCACCCGCACGCGCCCGCTTAGCCCCTTCACTTTGACGTGCTGTGGCGCAGGGCTTGTATTCGCCACGATGATGCGCATGCGCCCAGCCTGGCGCAGCGCCAGCCCGTCCACCTTGAGCGCGTCGCTCGACCAGGTGCGGACGATCTCCCCGCCGGCGAACTCGCCTACGTCGGCCAGCACGTGGTAGAGCGGGAAAACCCCGCCGGGCAGCGAGCGGAACTGGTCGGGCACTGGCGACCCCGCCTCCGTTTCCATCACCCCACGCCAGCCGGTGGTCTCGTAATAGGTCAGGCGGCTGGCCTCGTTCTCGGCCAGGTACTTGATGCTACCGGCCGTCCAGGCCGCGCCGAACAGCGACATCTGCCGCACGTCCACCTGCGGGGGCAGTTGGCCGGGCGGGGTGGGGGGGATGGCGCCGGTGGCGTAGGGGTTGAAGCGGGGCTTGAGCGTCACCGGGCTCACCATCACCGGCTTACCCAGGGCCAACCGGCGCGCGCTCGTCACGGCCAGTCCCTGTGCTTCGAGCGTCTCCATGAGCGAAGCGTTGTCGAAGGCGTGCACCTGCGGGTTGATGGCAAAGCACATCAAGTCCACCAGTGGCAGGGGGGGCTGCGAGCGTTGCATAAAGATGACGTCGGTGTTGGTACCGGCGGCGAAGCGCGCCGCCGGGTCGTAGCCGGCCAGGTAGTGGCGCGCCAACGTCACCACCTCGGCGACCGGCGAGCCGCCCCTGGGCAGTTCCTGCGCCGGATAGACCAGCCACGCGTCCACCCGCGGCCTGGCCTCGGCCAGCACGGCCCTCAACTGCCGCAACTCCTCCTCGCCATTCTCAGAAATGAACAGCGCCACCTCCAGCACGACCCCCAACGCTTGCGCCTCGGCCGCCGCGCGGTGCAGCCTCTCTGCCCAGTCCGCGTCCGCCAGCGGCAGGTCCACGCGCAGGTGGTGCAGCCTCAGCACCCTGAGCCGCGCCACTTCCCGCTCGGACAGCGCCCCCCCGTGGCTGGCCACCCCCAACCCAAGCGGCGGCAGCGGGGCAGGCGCAGCCAGATTCACCCCCACCGTCACCCCTCTCCCCTCTGCCCTGCCTCCTGTCTTCTGCCCCCGGTCTCCTTGTCTCCTTGTCTCCTTGTCTCCTTGCCTCCTGCTCCCTGCTCCCTGCTCCCTGACCCCCAACGTCACGGATTGTGCCACCTTCGTGCCGGCCCTGACCTCCACCGGGTAGGGCAGCCGCAACGGCGTGCAGAACGTCTTGTAGGAGGCGTCCGTCCAGTTGCGCTGGTCCTCCATCTCGAAGACGTCGCCGCTGAAGCGCAGTTCTGCCCACACCCCCGGCGTCACCTGGTGCCGTATCGCCCGCACGTCTGCGAAGGGCTGCACTGGCTGAGCGGGTACCAGGTAAATCGGCAAGTCCCCCTCCTCGGTGGAACCGTCTGTGTGCTCGACCACCGCCTGTGCCCCTGCGCACGAGGCCGGGTGCAGGACGCAGAAGCCGATGCGGTTGCGCATGAAGGTCGAGCGGGCTTCCCCGTCCATGGCGAAGGTGAGCGTGCCCTGGGCGTCCCCCGTGATGGTCCCGCGCCAGAAAAAGTCAATCTCTCCCTGCTTGTTCTCCACCTCGTAGGAGATGCGGAAAGAGTCGGCGGCGATTTCCATCTGCACGTTGGAGAGCACGTTGGGCAGCGTGCCCCAGTTGCGGTCGCGGGTGGCCACGTAGATGCGGCGGATGACCTCCCGCTCGCCCAGCCTGACGTAGCGCAGGTCCCCCTCTTCGTAGACCAGCGAGAGCGGCCCGGCGCGCAGTTCAACCTGCCGCGGCAGCGGGTCCTCCCGGCCGTAGTACAGCACGTTCTTGGGCAGCATAGAATCCTCCGTGCGGATTGCGGAATGCGGAATGCGGAATGCGGATTGCGGAATGCGGATTGCGGAATGCGGATAGCAGATAGCAAATCACGCAACACACATCACGTTTCACGCTTCACGTTTCACGCTTCACGTTTCACGTTTCACGCTTCACGTTTCACGCTTCACGTTTCACGCTTCACGCTTCACGTTTCACGTCCGGTACTCGTCCAGTTCAGGGATGACCTCGTCCAGCCCCAGCCGCTTCAACCCCTCGGCCTGCGGCCAGCCGTACTCGAGGTCCCAACCGCGAGCGGTGTAGTATTCGTCGAGTAGGCGGGAGAAGCCGGCCTCGTCAATCGAGGTCCCGTCGGCCCGGCACGGCAACTTGAAGTGGGATGCCAGTCCCTGCTCCATCTGGCGGGTGCGCCCGGCGCGGGCCAGCATCGCTCGCTCCAGCGTGAAGGCCCGCTCGGCCGCCCGCGTCATCTCCTGGCGCGTGGCCGCCACCCCGGTCACGGCGGCGAACAGCCGTAGGTCCAGGTCCAGGTCGCCGGCGAGGTCCTCCGCCTGCTCCAGTTCCTGCCGGTTCGCCAGCGGCCGCAGCACCTGCGGGAAGGCAAAGTCACACAGTGGCAGCGAGTCAATCAGCACGTGCTGGTGCTGGCTCCAGATCGCTACCGGAGCCTTGTGCTCGAAGGTCGGCTCCAGCGCGTCGGCGTAGCCCCACACCTGTTCCGACAGCCGCCGGAGGATGCGCCGCCCCATCTCGGGGTCAACCGTCACGAAATCCGCCAGCTGCAGCGAACTGTTGTGCGCCCCGATGGAGGGGTCGCGACTCTCGCTGGCGTACATCATGGCGGAGATGACCCAGAATGGCAACGGCTCCTCGTCCCAGAAGCGCCCCTCGCGGTGGGCGGGGAAGCCGAAGGCGAATTCCAGCCGCCGCCCCAGCGCGATCAACTCGGCCGGCAGTTCCCCCTCTAGTTCGTCCATGGCCCGCAGCAGGTCATCGGCGAACAGCGCGCCCAGCCCCTGCCGGTAGGCCAACTGGTGCATGAACTCCTCGAACCAGTCGGGGTCGTTGGGGGCCAGGGGAAAGCCCCGGACCTGGTGGACGCCCAGTTCCTGGCAGCGGATGAACCAGGGCTGCATGACCAGGCGGAACCAGGCATCCAGCCCCAGGCTGTTGCAGGTTTCCTGGAGCGCGCTCTCGCGGGTGAACCCGAAATTACCGCTCGACGGAATCTCGACCCCGCCGCCGCTGTATTTCGTGCGGTCCATCAGTCCCTCGATCCAGGCCAGGCCGGGGATACAGTGGGAGGGGGTGCGCCGCCCCTCCTCCCGCCGGCCATAGGTGCCCACCTGGCAATCGAAGGTACAGGCCTGGCTGCACACCGGCCGCCGTTTTCTGGGCTCCCCGGACTTGTGATACAGCCCCTCGTACAGCATGCCGGTGGAGGGAGCGACCTTGTACGTCCCCTGGCCGAGCACCTCCCGGAGCAGCGCCTGCGGGTCGGCCACCGGCACCCCGCCGGTGCCGCGCACGGCGATGGCCTTGAGGTTCTTGCTGCCCCACACGGCTCCGAAGCCGCTGTGGCCGGCCGCGTTGTCTTCGGCGTGTTGCACGGTGGCGAAGCGCACGCGGTGCTCGCCTGCCGGGCCGATGGTCAGGATTTGCACCTGGGAGCCCAGGTGCTCTTTGAGCACCAACTGTGTCTCGCGGGCGTCCAGGCCCCACAGTCCTGCGGCGTCCACCAGTCGAGCCCGGCCATCCTGGACCTCCAGGTAGACGGGGTGGCCGGCCCGGCCGTGGACGACGATGGCGTCGAAGCCGGCGTACTTGAGTTCCGCGCCGAACCAGCCGCCCAGCGTCGAGTGGGTGTACCAGGGGGTGGGGTAGACGCGGGGGGAGAGGCTGCCCATCATGGTGCGCCCCGAGGTGGGGGCCAGGGTCCCGGTCAGCGGCCCGGTGGCGACGATGACGCGGTTCTGCGGGTCGTAGGGGTCCGTGCGGGGCGGGATCTCGTCCCAGGCGATGCGCGCCGCCAGCGCCCGCCCGCCGATGCAACCGGGGGCGTACGCCAGCGTGTCGCGGGTGGTGATCTCCCCGCTCGTCAGATCTACGTCGAGGATCTTGCCCACCCAGCCGAAAGGCATCTTCTCCTTCATAGTGCGGCCTCTTGCTGCAACCTAATCTGCTTTAACGCAGAGGCGCAGAGGCGTAGAGACGCAGAGGTGGCAAATTCTCTGCAACTCCGCGTCTCCGCCGTCTCCGCCTCAACGAGGCTCAATGTTGGACCTGGACAATGAAACGAACACGAGCACTATCGCTGCCAGGCCGACCGCCATGGCAAGTACTGCTTTTCTTG
>Ga0307376_10002164_pt1 | contig 19720 bp, 28 predicted proteins | sample TR2MG_FD_202536 | JGI IMG/M metagenome (GOLD analysis project Ga0307376, IMG submission 202536) | Soil microbial communities from Risofladan, Vaasa, Finland - TR-2 | ecosystem: Environmental > Terrestrial > Soil > Coastal area > Acid sulfate soil | place: Finland: Risofladan, Vaasa | collected...
TACAATTCTTTTCGTTCCTTATCATAACCAATGGATTCAATATTAGATGAAGAAACTTTTATTCTTTCTATATTCATTTATTCTCTCCTTTTATATAGTAATAAACTTTTTTTCGTAAATTATCAATATCTTCAACTCCATCTTCAATAAACTTTTTGGCAACATTCACGTATTTATTATTAACAAATTTTATAGCATTAGATTGCAAATAATCATCAGCAATCTTGGAAAAACTCATAACTATATCTACTAAGAATTGTTTAAATTTTTCCCGGCCAACTTCTTTTTCCATCACTTCCATTATATTGCTTAAAGAAGGTTTTCCTTCTTTTTCTGATAAACGAGAATGTTTATCCAACCATTTCTCAGGTGCCTCTTTAAAACAAGGCTCCTCTTCCAATATTGTTGCCAAAGCCAATATCATTCCATTTGCCATACCATGCATATAAGGATCGTAATTCCAATTACCATTAGAACATTGAATATCAGTCATCTTTCCCAAGTCTTCCAATCGCTTTGTAGACATGCAAAAAAGTTTGTCTGCTTTTTTTCCCAATCTTACACCAAACAACATAGGAACCATTCCGGCCAAAGCACCTAGTGCTATGCCAGAAATACTTCCAAAATATTTTACAGCTTTTTCGGCACCAGGAGATAATTTTCCCCCTTTTGATTCACCAAACCCAACTTTATCCAAAAGGTTATCTACACTCTCTTCTACACCCTTTCCTACAGTATCGGAAATTGTATTTCCCAAGCCAGCTAATGCGGATGCTCCTAATCCCATACCTACGAGTGCTTTATCAAGAGATGCTCCGGCAACATACATTAAACAATTATCCATAAACCCAAATAGAAAAGGGCCTACGAACGCTTTACTAAATTTTTTAACAATCTCTCTAGATTTTCCAGATAACATTCCATCAAACATTTTTTCATTAATTGACTTTTCAAAACCTTTTGAAATTGCTTCATGGTCTTTCTCGATCATTTTTTCTATTTTATTTTTAATTGATTTTTCTTCAGAAGTTGATTTTCCCAATTCTTGTTCAATTTCTTTTTGTTTAATAACCAATTCAGTCAACCTTCGCTGTTCATCACCTGGTAAGGATTTAAACCTGACAACATTATTCGTCTCTGGATGTTTAAATTTTCTACCTTCCCACCATGAATCGGCTTTTTTTATCCTATCAATTGCCATTTGACAAATTGTATTACTTCGTTTTATTTTATGTTGTTTTTTAATTTTCATAAATTCTCTTTTTTATTCTATAATTTTTAAATTTATTATACAAAGTTTAAGATTATTCCTGACGCAATAACAACTAAAATTATAAGAAATAAATATAACATCATTCTCTCCCATCAAAATGATTTTTATTTTTCACGAAAAATTATTCTACCTTTATCTAAATCGTATGGTGAAAATTCAATCCGCACTGTATCTCCTGGAATTATTTTTATTAAATTTATTCTTATTTTTCCAGAAATATGTGCTAAAATTTTATGTCCGTTTTCCAATTGTACTTTGAAAACAGCATTAGGTAAAGCTTCCAAAACAGTTCCTAAAGCTACAAAACCTTCTTCTTTTGCCAAAATATCTCCTTTATTTATGTTTATAATCCGTACTATAAAACCCGGAGCCATTAAAAACTAACCCACTGGGTGAATAAATTCTTTTTAATTTAGAACCGCAATTGGGACACTTTTTTAAATTCCTTTTATTCACGCTTAAAAAAATTTCCATCTTACCGCAATTGAGACATTCAAATTCATACGCAGGCAATTGAAAATCTCCTTTCTTCAACATGGGGATTGCAAACTCCCATGTGTGATAAATTAATAGCCGCATTATAATCTGCATCTAACAATAAACCACAATCTACACATAAGAATCTTTCCCCACATCTGTTCTTCTTATCTGTAAACCCACAGACACTACATCGTTGGGATGTAAAAGCAGGATCAACTCGTGTAAGTAAAACACGGTTTTCCTCACAAAGCATTTCCAGCTTCTTTACGCACTTGGCATAACTCCAACGTTGTAGTTTATTCATAAAAACTTTTCTTATCTTTCTTTTCTTACCTTTTTCACCTTTTTTCACATTACATAAATTTTCTATCACTAATTCTTTAGAATTTAAATCCAAATCCCTGTTAATAAAATAATTAATTTTATTATCTCTCTCAACTAAAGCTCTTTTAAAACTATTACTTCCTTGCTTCTTTCGACTTATTTTTTCATACACAGATTCCATTTCAAAACCTATAACATCACCTTCTGAAGTTACCAAAAGCTTCTTGTATCCCATATCAATACCAACTGTTTTACCATAACTTTTCTTTTCGGAAATTTCTTTTTTATAATTAAACGTAACAAAGTTTTTGCTTATCCTAACACCAGCAACTCTATTCCAATCTTTGAATTTCAGGCTTTGTCTATGTTCTTTAATAGGTACAAAGATTTCCATTCTTTCAGGTCTTTTTCCTTTTTCACCTTCTTTGATAAAAGGCAATCTCAATTTCACCCATTTATCAAATTCACTGGTTTTTGATATTTCCACTCCTACTTGAGCTTTATCAAAATTTATAGTAAAATTTTCTACTTTAGGTTTACTCTTTTTACCTTTTTTAGCCTTCACTCCTTTTACTATTCCAGAAGCTTCTTTATAAATCAAACTTTTGTATTGACCTCCTAAACCTTCCATCCAGTCTATTTGTTTACAAGACATATATTTACTAATAGGAACTTTGCCTTCCCACATCAGATCAATGGTTTTCTGAAGATAATCTCCCCAAACAAGAAACATCTTATTCAATAAATCTTTCTTTTTAGCGGTTGCGTATTTAATTGTATGTTTACTTGATCTTCTCATAGCCAAATATTCTTATTTATACACAGATAAAAGATTCTACTACAGCACTGAAAATAACCAAAAACACTACTGTCTCTAATAATTCATTATTCTTTATAATAACCCTAGCACGTTGTCCTGGAGTATAAGTACCCTGTTCCTGTTCTACCCAATTACAATTCGGATTCGTTGCTGGCATCAAACCGTCAAATTCATACTTTTCAATTTGTCTATCATTACTTCTTGTCGCACTACCTACTTCATGATCGCCAAGATAAAAAGTAACTTCATAATCACATATTGTTTGAGGTTCAACAGTAATTTTCAAACCTTCGTACGGCAAACTTCTAACAATATCAAAAATTTCTATTGATGCTCCTGGTACTAATGCGTAGCGTTGTGTTTTCGATTCTACATACATTGTTATTCTCCTTTTGCTTTAATTATTGCATTTGAATATATCTTTTTTTCATTAGGCCATCCCCAAAAACCAAACCTTAGACTAAGCAGTTTTAAAAATTCATTACTTTCCTTACTTTGAATTTTAGATATTATTTCTTTTATCTTTTTCAATTTTCTACTAATACAGCATTGACTAACTTTGAAAAAAACTGCAGTTTTTGTCTGATTTCTCAATTGAAGATATACAATAAAAGTTTGAAATTCTTCTTTAGAAAGGATTTCCTCTATTTGTGGAAGTAACTTTATTATAAGATATTCATATCTTAGCCTCTTTATACATCTTTTCAAGCGAAAATAAGAAGTTGAAGGATTAATTCGCAATAATTCTGCAATTTCTTTATTTCTCAATTTTTCTTTGTAGTGCAAATAAACCAATCTTCTCTCTTCTGGTTTTAAATTACTTTCTACAAATCCCCATAATTTTTCTATAGTTTTTCTTTTTGCCATTTTTTACTATCATTTAATGATTAAAATTTAACGAATTATAACTCTTATTCGTCATTCTGATCGTTTGGTTCGTTTAAATTACCCTGCTCCTCTGAAGTATACTCATCAACTTTTTCCAGAATATCATGCAAATCACTGACCCAACCTTTTAAATCTTCCAATAAACTTTTAAAATCTTCCAAATCTTTCACCCCTGTACTAGGACTTGTCAACCAAATCCCAAAATTCTGCACAAAAAAGCATATTTCCGCTATTTGTTCCCACATTTCTATCAAATCACTTACACCATCAACACTCATTATCTCTGCCACAATCTCACTTACTATGTCTTCAATCGCCTGTATTGCCGCATCAATTAGCCCCTGCTGACTCTGTCCAAAATCTAAACCTAATGCTGTGGCTACCGCTCCCATTGCCACAATAGTCGCAAATTGATTTACAATATCATTTAATGCCGTTTCCAACCGTTTACTCATTTCTTGTTTCATTTTTCCTCCGACTTCTTCAAATCTGATTTAATTATCAAAACCCTACCATCTTGCAAAACGATCTCACCATCGCACTTTCCATGTCCACAACAACTTCCCCGCATATCAATTCCACCTTCTTGCAAAGCTCTTACAATTGGAGCTATGCAACCATCTATCTTCTTCATTATCCAATATTCCTTATTAGTATGACTCAAATCTGCCACTACTTTCACACTAACAAATTCATTATTACCAAATTCACACATTATTTCGCCTCCAAAACCGCCAATCTCACATTATTCATAAACAATTTAGTTACCTTAATCAATAATTCATAATCCTCCAAAGACCATCCTACATAATTCAGACACATTGCCAATACATCCCAAGCTGCCGAATGCTTTCCCAAATCAAATATCATTTTCTTTAATTCTGAAGATGAATTGCCGAAGAAATGATAATAATCATCCATAGAAATAGTTTTAGCCATTTCAATCGTCTCAACCATTTTTATCAACTCCAACCTACAATTTCCTACAATTGACTTAATTTTCATATTATTCATCCAAAATCAGAACATTTGTATCCCAAAGTTTTCTTATCAAATTTTGTAATTCATCCGGAAATTCCTTTTCCAGAATCCATATTAAATAGTTCTTTCCTTCCACAGATTCTATTAGTTCACTTATCTTCTTTCCCTTCTGAGCACCAAAAAGCAATACCGCATCGTTACCATCAACCATTTCATACAGCTTCGGTCTTTCTTTTTCCTTCATTTTTTTAATATCATTCTCAAGCATCGACTTATTCATTTCTCTAGTATCCATAAAAACTATCTCCTATTTCCATCAATCTACTCCAGGAATTAAATCTAAAACTGTTTTTGTAAAATCCTCATTTTGAGTAATTCTAGATAAATCATTTTCTTTCTCAATCCATAACTCGTTATCAAAAAGCTCTGTTCCCAAATCAATATGTGTGGCGAAGAGAATTGTTTTTGCTTTTGTTTTTAAAACCTCCAACCACATTGCCAACTTCTCTCTGTGTTCCTCATCCAATGAACTAGCTGGTTCATCCAACATCAATAAATTACTACTACTTCTTCCACATATTCTTCCCACATCCCATAGCCCGCTTGTAATTGCGCAGGAAAGAAGAACCTTTTCCCCTCCGCTATATAATTTTATAGGTACTCTTTTCTTTCTTCCGGACCTTACCAAAATTTCAAACTTTTGCTTTTTTCCTTTCTTTTTATCCTTATATTCACTCTCAATATCAAATTCCAGTTGCATGCTCCCATGTAATTGATTCAAAGTTTTGCTGCATGAATCATTTAAAATAACCGCAGCCTCTTCTAGTTTATAATGTTTTAATAGTTTATACCCATTTATCCACCATTCGTACAAAGCCTTTTTATGCAAAGCTCTTTGAATTTCTTCATCCAATTTTTTTGATTCTATTAATATCTTTTCCTTTTGTTCCAAATTCATTTCTATGTTTTTAATATAAACATTTACATTAATAATTTGTTCTTTTAATTCATTAAACCTTACTTCATTAAAATCTATTTTTTCCATACCTTCTATTGATATTAAATAATTATTTATTTGTTTATCACATTCTTGATATTCATTTTTTGCATCATTTACTATTTTTTCATAGTTACATGCTGTTTGATTAATAATATCTATATCTTTTTCTTTTTGTAATATCTCTTTTATTGCATTTTCTTTTTTATCATAAATTTCTTGAATACTTATTCTTTTTATATCAAAAATGGATAAACTTCTAAGATTTTCATTAAATAATATTTTAAATTTGTTTATTTTTTGTTCACATTCTTCTATTTCTTTATGCAGTCCCTCTTTATGTTTGTTCAAAGTCACTTCATTAATATTTTGACCACAAGCATAACATTTTGCACCCGCTGAAAAAGATTGATCTATACAAACTAAAGCACTTTTCAAAATTTGACTGTTTCTATCATCAATTAATCTTTCTTCCGCTCGAATTGATGAATTCATATTTTGATTTAAAATCAACAACTCTTCAATATTGTTTTTAATTTTTTCAAATTCTTCATTATCAACAACAAGTGTTTTAATATAATTCTTCATTTTGTCTAGATCGGCCAAAGCAACATCCTTTTTATTCAATTCATTTATCATGTTGCTGTTCGAAATTTCAATTCTATTTGCAATCCTATCCCTTTCTCCTTTTTTAATATTAACAAAATTTATAATTTCATTATATTTTTTAACATTATCGTTCTTTACTTCCAGCTCTCTATATTCTTTTTCAATTTTTAAAAGTTCGTTTTTGTATATGTTTAAACTTTCTTCATTAGAATTAGAAATTATAGAAGTTAATGTAGTATTTAATGTATTCATCTGTATCTCAAATTTTGTTATTGATTCATTAATTTCTTTAGTTTTATTACTTGCAAGTGTTGCTGCTTTGTTGTAAAACTCCAATCCCATTAAATCAGTAAACACCGCATCTCTTTCTGCGGCCGTTCCTATTAAAAATCTATTATTAATCTGGTCTTGTGATAAATAAACTGAAGCAACAAAATTTTCGTATTTATATTTTAAAATTCTTTGTATAATTTCTTTTGTATCCCTTTTATCTACTCCGCTAATATCTTCCCACGAATCTTCAGTTTTTCTATAAATTTTATGATTAGTTCCATATTTTCTATGACTTCTAGAATAACTAACATGATAAACATCACCCAAATCATCAACAAACCCAACACATCCCCAACATCCTTTTTGTAGAACATCGTTTATTATTCTATCTTTTCCTTCTTCAGTAGGATTTTGATCAAAAAGAATTTGTGAAATCGAATTAAAAACACTACTTTTTCCTGAACCTATTTTACCAACAAGCCTTGTTAATCCAGGAGAAGATAAATCTACCACATAAAGTCCATTATAACTAAACATTGAATCAATGACCAAATAAAGAAATTCCATAATTAATCCTCTTTTTCCATACGAACTAATTTATACTTTTTATCTAGAAATTCAAAAAATTTATTTTCATTAGAAAAAACTTCACCATTAGAAACTTCAATACATTGTAACAAAGATTTTGGTAATTCACTTTTTAAATAATCTGTTATTAAATAAACTGGAATTCTATGTTCCATAGCAATTCCCGATTCAAAATATGATCCACATGGCATATCTCCTCTATTTAAAATAAACGTAACCCAATCAGACATTTTAACATAATCAATATCTCCTGGAATATGAATTAAACTCCCGGTTTCTGATTCAATATCCTTCCCTTTCCAAATTTCCACTGCATGTTTTCTAAATAAATCCCAACTTCCTCCCGCAACCCAACCAGTCATTTTTTCCTTTATTTCTTCTGTGCTCATTCCTGTTTTAAAAGATTCCAACTTAACAGGATTAATAGCATAAACATTTCTTAAAGCTAATTCTCTTTCAGCAATTTCTCTCTTTGCACTTCCATCATCTTTCTCAGCGGGTTTTTCCATACAACCAATTAAGTATGTAACATACTTATATTTCTCTTTGAAATTTATTATTTTATTTATTGTTTTCATAACTTATCTACCTCATTATTAATTTTCAAACCTACAGCCCGAAGATCTTCTTTTTTTAAATTTTGTAAATCCAATTTATCTAAAATTATTTCTATTTCATACGAAACATCTTTACATTTTTGCAATTCTGGTATTTTAAACTCATAAGTCTTTTTCATATCTAATTCAAATGTACAAAATCGTAAATTACATTTATCAATTAATTCTCGTTCTATTTCTTTTCTATTTAAATTATATAAAATAGTTTTATTGCCAGTTGCTTTTAAAATTAAATAATTTCCTTTTAAAATTTTTAACCAATCATCTTGGAAAAATACTTTATATTCATCGCCTTTATCAATTTTTATTTCTTGTAAAATATACTTAGGGGCGTTGCTTTCAATTTTTCTAATATTAAGCTGTCTGTTTTCTATTGTTATATCCCACCATCCTCTTGTATACGCAGCATCATCTTTTTTCAATTGAGTAACCGATCCAACAAATCCACCTTTACAACCTGTAATTTCTTGAGACAGATGTATATGTCCTCCCAAAACCAAATCAAATCTTTTTAAGTCATCTACGTTTAATCCTTTTCTACATACAACTCCGTTAGAATATTTTGCACCGACTACTTCATCATGAAATAATAATATATTATAATAATTTTCATCAAAATCAGTAAAATCAAATTCTTCCATTTTCCTCCCAAAAGGCAATCCCCAAAAAACTACATCTTCTAAAACCACATTTCCAGGATTATCTAATAAAAAAAGTCTAGATAAATTTTCTTTAAAAATATGAGCAACACCAAAACTATGATAAAATGAAGATTTTTCATAATAATCATGATTTCCTACTAAACACAAAAAATCAAAATTTGTTCCAAATATCTTCAACTTTTCATCCGCTAAATCTCTGATGTATCCTTTAGGATTTGAAGATCTGAATCTATCTCCCAAAAATGCTATTGTCTTAATATTGTTATCAACAGCATATTTTGATATCTCATCCCAAACATTTAAACCATCAATTAAACGACCATTCAAACCTGTTTCATCCAAAACAGATCCTTCATAAGTTCCTAAATGAATATCTCCAAAAACTATGAATCGCATAAAGCATCACCTTCTTTTAAAGATTTTGTAGAATCAACTTCAACTACTTCTACTTCTATTATTTTTTTAGATGATTTCATACAAATTTTAACAGATTCCAAAACCTTCTGATAAATTTCTTCATTTCCTTTCATTAAGAGTCTAAAACTTTCAATTCCGTCTCCTTTTTCACCTTCAAAAGAATACCACTTTCCAGATTTTTCTACAATTTCAAGATCAACAGCGGCGTTTATTAAAGACAATTCCCTGCTAAAGCCCTCGCCATAAATCATATCAACAATTACTTTTTTAAAAGGACATGCCATTTTATTTTTTAAAGTTTTTATTGAAATTTTTGCACCATATTCAACTCCTTGCGAATTGACCAATTTTCCAGCTCTTCTTATATCCAATCTAACCGATGCTGCAAATTTCAATGCATTTCCTCCTGGTGTAGTTTCTACTGCACCATAACTTCCAAATTTTGCTCTCAGTTGATTAACCCAAATTGTAACAACGCCACTCTTTGCTATAATTCCAGTACATTTTCTTATTCCTTTTCCCATTAATCTTGCTTGTAAACCCATTTGCCATTTTTCAGTAGAAGCATCCAATTCCTCTTGAGGAACTAAAGCCGCAACTGAATCTACAACTATAATATCTTCAGGAGTTAATCGTTCTGCCATCATTTCTACCATATCTAAAGATTGTTCTGCAGAATCTGGTTGAGCAAACAACATTGAATCTGTATCAACTCCAATCTGTGCTGCATAGTTTAAATCGAGCGCATGTTCTGCATCAATATAAACAGCTATGCCTCCTTTTTTTTGTGCTTCAGAAACAGCATGTAAACAAAAAGTAGTTTTACCCGAACCTTCTGGTCCAAAAACCTCCGTACTTCTTCCTTTTGGAAGTCCACCAATGCCTAATATATTATCAACAGAAAATAAGCCAGTAGAAAGAAACGGCCATAATATAATTTCATCTTTGGATAACTTTCTTATTGAATCCGCTCCAAAAGTTGATCTTGCAGATTTCAATAAAACTTCCATTCGCTTATCCCTGTTAGGAATTTCCAAACTTTTTTTCATCATCATCTCCTAAAAAATTGTCGTTATCGTTTTTCATATTCAAAGATGTATTGGCGAATAATGATTGAAGTTCTATCAAAGTTTCATTTCTTTCTAATAAAAAATAATTCCAATCATCAAAACCCTTTCCTCTGTTTTTTACTTCATGATCAGTTACAATCCATCCTCTTCCAGTCAAAGTCATTCTTACCCTATCCACGCTTATAAAATCCTCAAAAAGAATCATTTCAATTCCACATATAAATGGATATATTTCAATTGTCACTTTATATCCCATCAATTCCATTTCTTCTTTCAAATCATGGATTTCCATAAAAACCCTCAAATAGACATCAATGACGGAGCATTCCTGCTCTCGTCAAAGATGTCAATAATTAAAACTGATTATGAATTATAGTTCGTCATCATCATCGGCTTCTACTGGTTTTATTCTGTACAATGCTTTCTTGAGTTTCTTTTCTCTAATTTTCATAGTTTCTTTAAAACTCTTTGCCTTATCGTCATATAGAAAATGAAACATTTGATCCTCTATAAAACCATAAACCCTATCAGGGGCAGCAAAAAATCCCATCCATGTAACAACATCCATTCCAAAACCTAATTGCAGAGTAGTAACTCTCGATGGAACCCCAATAAATTCACCCGTATCTCTTAAAAACACTGATCCTCCAGAATTCCCAAAGATTATGTTAGCATTAGTCATACAATATTTTTTATTTTCAATATCTTCTTTGACTGATGTTATATAACCATAGTTAGGAATTGGATCATGCAGTAAACTACAACCTACTACTAAAACCGAGGCAAGAAGTTTTATTCTTTTTTCTATATCCTCTTTTTTAATCATTTTTGCCACATATTCTATCTTTTTGGGGCTATCAAGTTTCAATAAAGCCAAATCATGCTGTTTATCATAAGCAACAATATCAGCTTTGAAAGTATTACTAGAATTAACTGTAGAAGTTTTAATATAATCAAAAAGTTCAACTTCTACTTTTGTAAGGAACTCTCTTTTGATATCCTGTTTTAAAATAGTATCCCAATCTTTCTTATGAGAAATAGCATCCTCTATTACGTGAGCGTTTGTTAAAACAAAACTAAGGTAACTTTCAGGATCATCCGGATCGGGCTTACTATATATAACTGTTCCAGATCCTCCCGCTTTATCTGTTCTAACTCTACATACTGGATAAATCATCTCATCATGTTTGTCTTGAATAGTTTCCATATTTCTTACCTCCTTTTAAAAGATTTTTAGAAAGATCTGAAACTCTTGCCTCCAATTTCTACTGGTTTTTCATTAGTATTTTTTCTTCTGGCATCATGCAATTTTTCTAACAAAGTTTGAGTTGTAGTTATCACCTCCTCTCCTTGATTTGTCGTCACTGGCGGAGTTGTAACCGTTACGGGAGTCTCTGCCACCACTGGCGGAGTTGTAACCGTTACAGGAGTCTCTGCCACTGGCGGAGTTGTAACCGTTACGGGAGTCTCTGCCACTGGCGGAGTTGTAACCGTTACAGGAGTCTCTGCCACTGGCGGAGTTGTAACCGCTGCCACTGGCGGAGTTGTAACCGCTGCCACTGGCGGAGTTGTAACCGCTGCCACTGGCGGAGTCGTAATCATTACAGGAGTCACTACAGGAGTCTCTGCCGCTAAAGAAGTCGTAACTGTCGGAGTCGTAACTGCTGCCACTGGCGGAGTCGTAACCTCTGCCACTGGCTGAGTTGTAATCATTGCAGGAGTCGCTGCCGCCTCCGGAGGAGTCTCCGCAGGAATCGTAACCGCTGCAGGAGTCGCTGATATTATTTCGGGCGCTACAACCGATATATCATCTCTTGCAGAAAGCATTTCAATTTGTTCCTCTTCTGTTTGATAAACCAACTCAGCGCCTAAATCTGGAAAAAATTGTTCAGTTAAAACCAATTCTCTAACTTCCTTAGAAAAACGCATAACTTCTGGATCAATATCTAATATATAATCTGGCCTTCTTGCACCATCTTTATTATCTCTGGCAACTACTATAATTAAAGGAGAGTCAACATCCCAAAATTTATAACCTAATTCATACTTTTGAGCGAGACCTTTGAATACTGATTCACATCCGTTATATAACTGCATCTGAATAACTTCACCTTCTTGAATTGCCTTTCTACCCATGAGTTTATCAACATCCAAAACCAGAAAATAAAATCTATTGACTGCCGTAAAACTTCTCGCCATATTTCTTCTCACCATCCATTCTTCATCTTGTTCCAATACTTTCCATTCAACATTTTTTCCTCCAAGCATTTCCCTTCGTTCATTGGCCTTTTTCCACAAATTTGCATTAATTTCACAATATTTACATTTTTGATTAGGAAATGCTTGAATAACAGGCGCTCCTATTCTCTGCTGTAAATCCTTTAACATTCCATTCACACCATTTATACACATAATAGGCAAACTCCGACCTTCTTCTGGATCGTACAAGTAATGAACAGGAATTTTAAAATAATACGCATACAAATCTTCGGGCAAAACACCGTTAAAATGAGTAAAAATACTTGGTCTAAACAAAGCAAAATACAATCTATTGTTTGCTTTTTTTCCATCTTCTCTGGGCAACATTGAATACCATTTAAAACTTCCACCCCCTTTCCCTTTTTTTTCTAAATCTTCTGTTTCTTTTGTTACTGGCATTCCCATCTTTCTATCATCCATTTTAAAACCTCCTTTCTTTTATTGTTTATAATAAGGATTCTTTTTTAAATCTAAATTTTCTAATCTTTTTGCAATATTTTCTAAAGATTCAACTATTTTGCGGGGCATTTGATAACCCTCTCCTTCCAAACCAACAGATACTTGTCGAATTCCTTGTAAAGAAAAGCCTCTTGCTTTCATTACTTCAGATATTAATACTATTAAATCTTTATCCGCTTGCATTTCATAAAAAATAGCCATTATTTCTTCAAAACTTTTTCCATAACTATACATATCCTCCTTTATTTTGTTTGCTGTTAATTCATATTCTCCTCTAAGTTTCTTTGCTTCCAATTCTTTTGCAGAATGTTTTCCCATCATAACCTGTTCTACGTACAAATTTTTTAGGTCATTGCTATTCAATGTAGAATTAGAATATATTTCCGCCACAACTTCGTTTATTCCTTGTATTGTAGAAGAATCTTTTCTATATTTCATAATATATTTTGCATACTTATTACAATGTGCCTTCCATTTCTTTAATTCAATGCCTTCCCATTTACTAAAACGTTCAATCTCTCGTATAGCTAGTCCTCCCCAATAAAGAGTTTTCTGATCATGTGTTTTCAATTCCATAACTAAATTTTCAACTGTATCACATTTTATTCCCAACTCATCACTCAAATCATGTGTTTCAGGAACAATCTCACCGTTTTTAAACTCTTCTACTGTTACTTCCATTTTATTTTTTTCCCACATAACCAATCCCCTATTTATAAATAACTTCGATTATTTCACCATCCAGCCCTTTTAAAATATCTTGAATAATAATATCATTTTCCAAATCATTTCCTAAAAAAGTATTTGTATGTTCCTTTTTATCCAATAGAGGATGCTGAATTAATTTTCCTGTTCCGAGTTTGATTTCAGAACTAGTTGATTTTTGAAAAGATTGTTTAATTGAATCAGAAGGAGTTTCAGACTCATTCATTAAGAAAAAAGGAACCAAATCCAATGCTATTTCTAAATTAGTAGAATTTTCATAAATATTCATTATTTCCCATAAAGCTCTTTTAATTCCTTCGAACGATATGCTCCGACTCACCCTCTCTATTTTTTCCAAAGAAACTCCGCTATTGGATTTTAAAGTAATATCTATTCTAGATAAAGTCATATCATGTAAAATTGATTTAACCAAATCGGCCGTCACATTTGTACCATAAATTTTTCTCAAATTTTCAACCTCTTCAATGTAACATTTCCAACCTTTTTCAAAAGATTCTACTAGAGCTGTTACATATCCACTTCCTATAACACCAAGTAATTCCATAATTTCTTCGGTGGAAGCGGACGAACAACTATCAATCTGTTCCAACATTTTATATGCATTTCTAACATTTCCTCTTGATTTTTTCACAATCAATTGTTTAATTTCATCCGAAACTTTGTATCCGTTCAAAAGTTTTGATATGTCATCATCTGCAACGCTTTTAAAATAAAACTGTAAACCCCTTGATCGTATTGTTTCTGGAACTTTAAGAGGCAATGTAGTTAATAACATAAAATGAATATTTGGAGGTGGTTGTTCCAATGTTTTTAATAATGCCTCAAATGCTTGAGATGTTAAACCATGAACTTCATCAATTATTATAACCTTATGTTTTCCTCTTGGAGGAATTCTCCTGACTATATCCTGCAAAGTAACTATTTCACCAATCCCTCTGTTTGTAGCACCATCAATTTCTAAAAGTAATTCTGATTGCCCGGCTTTTATCTCTTGACAGCTTTTACATTCATCGCATATTGGTTTATCAACAGTACTATTTTCACAATTCAATGCTTTAGTAAATAATCTTGCAATGGTTGTTTTTCCAGTTCCTGCGCTCCCATAAAAGAAATAACAATTTCCAGCTTGTTTCATTTTTAAAGATTCTTCTAAAATACGAATTGTTATAGCCTGTCCAAAAACTTCATCAAACTTTTGCGGTCTTCTTTCATTTGCATAATCCATAAAACTTTCCCCTAATTGAATATTAAATTTAATATTTTTTCTGCAAGGACATCACGTTCATTCTTATTTACCATTGAACCACCTAATTCATCATACAACAACATCGCAACATTACTAACATACGCTATCTTTAAACCTTCATCATTATTAAGCGCATCTCTTATTGTTTTGCGTGCAATTTCAATACTCATATTTATTGCCCCCTTATATTAATACTTTATGTTTAAACATCATTTCAACAAATTCAGTTATCACTATTGGTTCGACTTCTCTTATTTCTAAAATTGTTTCGTCCAATGTATGCGATTCTTTTAAAAATTTCAAAATCATAATTCTTTTTCCATCAAATTTAAAAGTTGTATTATCAAAAAATATAAACTTGTTTTCTATAATAGCGCCAAAAGGACTGGTCATTAATTTATCTTTTTTCCAATCCTTTTCTTTTAATACAGGAGATACAAAAAATTCAAAACAAGGAATGTCTCTTCGAATCATTGCTATTAATTCATACATAGTTTTCTTAGTAATTGTTTTAGAAAATTGTAAATTAAAATTATAAAATTCAGGAATCCATAAATGTTCATCAGAAAACCTAACAAATTTTAAACCATTCAACATAGAAAATAAATCTTCAATTTCATAATAATTCGATACAAATAACGCTCCTAGATGTGTATCGCTTTTTATCAAATCAGCGCTTATTAATTTTCGCAACCAATGTTCTTCATGAACACTATTCCAAATATTTTTTGTTATTTCCAGTTTGTTTTTAATCGAATCAATTTCAGGTTTTATCAATTTATCCACAAGCTTTTTCAGTATATTAACATCTTCTCCTATTCCATAATTTGCTCGAATATTTACACCAATCATTCCATCATTCTTTAAAAACCTCTCAGAAATAATCTCTAAAGATTGTTTGTCCCAACACGTTTCTACTAAACCAGAACATACTATATAATCAAATTTTTCATTTGAAATATATTCAGTAAAATCTTTACAAATAAATTTAACATTAATATCTGATTTTTCTTTTTTTAAAAGTTTATTAGCAATCTCAATAGCACTGCTACTATAATCGATTCCAACAATCTCCATTTCTGGATATCTCCTTCCAGCAGCAATTGCATATTCTCCCGTACCACATCCAATATCCAATACTTTTTTTACAGGTCTTTCAATATAATATTCTACATAATCCAAAACATACAAAACGCCATCAATGGCTTTTCCTAAATTTGGGTACGGATGTACATCATAAAAAAGTTTTTTCATTATTTTCTCCAACAATCATGCAACTTATAATCTACTTCTAATGGAACATCCATTGTACCTACTGGTTCTATCATTATTTTAGCAATTTTTTCACATACTTCTTTTTCATTTTCAGGAATATTAAAAATAATTTCATCATGAACATCTAAAATTGGTCTAGTTGCATAACCTTCTTTTTTTAACATATTATTAACTCGTATTAAACCCAACGATGTTATATCCGAAGCCGTTCCCTGAATATACGCATTAAAAGATTGCCGCAATAAATATCTTTTTAAACCCCCTGTTGCTGTTTGTATATTTGGAAAACGCCTTTTTCTGCCAAACATATTTATAACTTCATGGGTAACTTCCAAATCACTATGAACTTTTTTAACCAAAGCATCAACGCCTTTGTATTCATCAAAATATCTTTGTATAAATTCTTTGGCTTGAAGATATTCATTTCCAGGTTTCCAATGACCTTTCAAAGCAGAAACCAATCCATGTTCTGCCATGCCATAAATAATTCCAAAATTTAAAGTTTTTCCTGCTTGTCTCTCAATTCCTACACTTTCTAAAGGGATCTGAAACGCTACCGATGCTGTTTTTTGATGGATATCCTTTCCAGTAAAATACGCATCCAACAAAATAGGATCTCTTGAATAACAAGCAAGTACTCTTAATTCAATTTGGCTATAATCAAAAGGCCCTAAACTGCAGCCATCGTCTGGAATAAAACAAGCTCTTATCTTTTTTCCTTGATCAGTCTTAACTGGAATGTTTTGTAAATTAGGATCCGCAGAAGCTAATCTTCCAGTTCTTGCACCATGTACTAAATAATTTGTATATAATCTTCCATTATCTAATAAATCAGATAAACCCAAAACATAACTAGTGTATATTTTGAATGAAGAACGATATTGTCTTATTAAATCAACCACAGGATGCGCATCTAGCAGTTTTATCAACGATTTATCATCGGTAGTCCGCTTTCCGTCTTTGTCAGATTGAATTGGTAATTTTAATTTATCATATAATAATTCACTAATTTGCTCTGGAGAATTCAAATTCAATCTTTTTTCAGTAATTTCGAAAATTTGTTTTTCCAATTGTAAAAAAATTGGCTCATCATCTCTCAATTTCCTCAATTTATCAACATCTATTTTAACTCCCCTTTCTTCCATTTCCATTAAAACTTCTTGCAACGGCATAATAAGCATATAAAACAATCTATCTAAATTTTCTTGTTCCAATCGAGGTTCGTAAAGCTGTGCCAACTTCCAACAAGTAGTTACATCAAGACATCCATAATTTTTCATCAATTCAATTGGAACTCTCAACATTCCTTTCGCAGTTTTTGCTGCATTATTAATTCCCAATTTATGAACAATTTCTGAAATTCTAATATGAGCATTAGAATGATTTTCTGGCAGTTCTCTTTTTCCACAAAATTCCAATTTATGAGGAAGATTTTCATCTAATAAAAAATCTGCAAGAAGCGTATCAAACGTAAAACCTCCTATATCAATTCCCCTTGATCTTAACATTTTTCTATCATATTTTCCGTTATGTAAAACTTTTTTAATATTTTCGTTCCTCAACCATTTATTCATCCAACCCATAATAGCACTGTTTTCCCAATACGGATCGCCCATTCCATTCAATGTAGGAACATAAAAAGCATTTGTAAAAGAAGTAGCAAAGCCCATTCCAATAATTCTATCATGTCTTGTATTTAAACCAGTAGTTTCACAATCAAAAGCTGCCAATTTAGCATCATCAAGATATCTGGCCATCGTTGAAAACTTTTTGGGCGTATCTACCAAAACAAAATTCTTGTCCGCTGGAATTAATTCCTGATACCAATCCTGCATTTATACTCCTTTTTTAAAAAGGGCGATTAAAATCATCCTTAACAAATTCATCTATAATCTCATTCACCTCTTCCTTAGTTGGTATTTCTACATAATAATCAACGTCTGCCTGAAGTAGATTCCCATCATCTAATCCCCATTTTACTTTCATTTTTTATTCTCCTTACATTTTCCCATTATTCGTTGCAATATAACATCTTTACCAAACTGCTCCTGTAAAAGAATTGCATTAGGCACAACACAATGACCTCCGATTTTCCCCTTTGGTGGATGCAGTACAGGTCTCACAACATTTGATACCCCCATTCTAAGATAACCTTCATTATACGTTTCATTAAACAACCCCATCACATCTTCTACAGGTACACCAACCTTTTCACACAACTCATTTGCATAAGCATGAAAGGAGATGCATACACCATAATAAGTAGTATCCAACAGCTTCCCTAGTTCCGATGCACTTGAAGTTTTTAGCAATAAAGCAGGAACTCCTATTTCTTTAAAGTGATTCAATGCTTTCAAACCAATCTCTAAATCATCACTTCCTATAAACTTGTCAAAGGTTCGTAATGATTCAGTTATATTTGGATGCATGCCCCTCACGGGACTGTGAACAACTTTCATGCCTTTATCAAATAACTGCTTCGTAGTTCCTACCTTAACAGTAGAGTGGATAATAGTAAGTTTAGGTTTAATTTTATCCACGCATTCTGTTACTATGTCAATAAAGTCATTACTATAGGGAATGCACACATGAAGAATTTCTACATCTTCCACAATTTTGCTATTCAATTTTACATCTTCAATTAAAATTACATCACTTGGTAAATACAACTTAGCTATTGATCCTCCTATCTCACCATATCCTAAAATTCCAAGTTTCATCTACGTACTCCTTTTAATCTCATATCTACCTCCTATATAAATATAAAGATGTTGTTTTATATTTGGATAAATTTTCTAACTCTTTTTCCTTCACTCCCCCATAATCTCTTTGCATGTCCTTCCGCTTCTATTTCAGTTTTATAACAATTAGGAACAAATATAGGATACATTCCACCACCGCTTACACAATGTTTCAATGTATACCAAAATAAAAGTAAAACCTGTTGTTCCAATCTAAAATTTTTACCATTTTTTAAAATTCTATATTTCATTTTTACTCCTGAACAACAAAATGTCGTTCATATACACTTTTTCTAAAATCTTCAAGAGTGCCTAACTTATGCCAATAGCATCCTGGATAGAGAAACCATACCTCTGTGTTATTATTTCTCATTTTGAAAATCCTTCTGCCAAACTCAGCGACCCTGATAGTTTTACCATCTTTTAAATTCTTGATAGCGGTTCTAAGTTTGATCAGCTTACAGCCTTTATTGAGCTTATCGTAACATCCCATTTTACCACTTCTCCTATAATATACCCGCTTTCTTTAATGCATTATATGTTTCGTCAAGTTCCATTACCCATCCCACATGAGGATTCTTACACTTATCTTGAGCAATATGAGCAAACATATATATTTTAGACAACTTTGTTTTTGTTGTCATTTTAATATCATCAAACGTCAGCCCTTCTATTGTTTCAAGTGCTTTATCTTTAATGTCCATTAGCTTTCCTCCTCATTAATATTCTCCTTACATGTATGATTACAAATATCTGTTACTCGCTCCCCACAATTAGGACAACATATAAAAGGTAACACAGAAGGTAACTTATCCGTAGTTTTATACGTACCAAGTTTACACTTCTCATAATAATTACAAAATTTTTGATTGCATTCTTCTGAAAAACTTAAAAAACATTTAGGTGTAGATTTAACTTTTATCTCTGGCAATTCTTCTATTTCTGTATTTATTAATGCTTTTAAAAAATCATTTTTTTTCGCCATATACTCTTCTCAAGCTATCACGCATTATTA
>Ga0307376_10002168_pt1 | contig 19709 bp, 14 predicted proteins | sample TR2MG_FD_202536 | JGI IMG/M metagenome (GOLD analysis project Ga0307376, IMG submission 202536) | Soil microbial communities from Risofladan, Vaasa, Finland - TR-2 | ecosystem: Environmental > Terrestrial > Soil > Coastal area > Acid sulfate soil | place: Finland: Risofladan, Vaasa | collected...
TCCACACCTGAACGCTATTGTGGGTGTAACTGAGCCTCCCTATGGCCTCGCGGGTCCACACCTGAACGCTATTGTGGGTGTAACTGGGCCTCCCTATGGCCGGGCGGGTCCACACGTGAACGCTACTGCGGGTGTAACTGGGCCTCCCTATGGCCGGGCGCGCCCGCCACCAGGCCTCGCCGGGGCATCAAACGGGGTTCGGGAAGCCCGATTGATCGGGCGCTGTTACCTGGCCCGGCCACTTTATGGCCGGGCGGGCCAACAATGACCATGCCTCCCCCACCTGGACATTTCCGTCTTCTGTTGTATACTGTATGCAACCAGCCGGAGAAACCCGCTATGATCCGACACCCATTGCGCTTCCCCTTGATCTTCCTGGCCTGTACCACCCTGGCCGCTTGCGGCCTCCAATTCCCCTCAGCCTCCCTCACGCCCACCCCCATCCCCGAGGCCACCCCCATCCCCAAACCCACCTACGTCGTCCAGCGCGGCGAGGTCGTCAGCCAGGTCGAGTTCCAGGGCCAGGTGGCCCCCGAGCGCGAGCAACTGCTCTTCTTCAACACCACCGGCACGGTGAAAGAGCTCCTGGTCGAGCCTGGCACCGCCGTGACCGCCGGGCAGGTGCTCGTCACGCTGGACGCCAGCGCTGTCGAGCAAGAGTTGGCCGCCGCTCGCTCGGAATTGGACGTGCTGGAGCGCGACGCCGCGCGCGCCCTCCGCCAGGCGGAACTGGGCCTGCAGATCGCCCAACTCACGCTCGACCTGTACCGGCGGCAGGGCCGCTCCGGCCTGGAGATCCAGATCCAGGAGTTGGAGGTGGAACTGGCCCAACTGGCGCTGGACGAGGTCCACAACGATAGCAGCCTGCAATCCAGGCGCAACCAGGTGACCGCGCTTGAGGCCGCCGTCGCCAATGCCCAACTTCTCTCACCCGTGGACAGCCGCGTGATCCAACTCCTCGTCGTGCCGGGCCGCGTGGTCAAACCCGACACGCCGGTGCTCGGCCTGGGGGACCCCGACGCGCTGGAGGTGCGCGCCCAGGTGCCGGACGATGTACTAAAGGCGCTCCAGGAAGCCATGCCGGTCGTCGTCACGCACGGCGACGCGGCCCCCCTGTCCGGCTCCATCCGCATCCTGCCCGCTCCCTACGGCCACGCTACCGATGGCATCGTCCGCGTGTCGCTCAGCGCCTCACCTGCACCCGCTGCAGCGGGCATTCGCCTGAACGACCTGGTGACCGTGACCGCCCTGGTGGAGCGCCATGAGGACGTGCTGTGGCTGCCGCCCCAGGCCGTCAACGACATCGCGGGCCGCACGTTCGTGATCGTCAGGGAGGGGGACGCACAGCGCCGGGCGGACGTCAAATTGGGCCTGGTGACCCGCGAGCGCGCCGAAATCGTCGCCGGCCTGGCCGAGGGCCAGGTCGTCCTGGGGCCGTAGAGGGTACCGATGGCCTCGTTCTTCTGGCGAATCTGGAGCATCGCGCGCGTCGCCGCCAAGCGCCTGGTGGCCGAGCGTGGCCTGGCCTCCGCCACCGCGCTCGGGCTGGTTGCCGCGGTGGCACTCACCATGAGCGTCCCCCTCTACGCCGACGCGGTCTACTTCCGCCTGTTGCGCGAAGCAATCCTTGGCCAAGAGGCACCACCCAGGGACACCCCTCTCTCGTTCCGCTTCCGCTACGTCGGCGCCCGCGACGGCGCGCTGCAATGGCAAGACGTCCAGGCGCTCGATGCCTACCTGGCCGGGGAATCCGCCGGGACGCTCCGCCTGCCCCCGCGCTCGTTCACCCACCACTTCAAGACCGACATGTTCCGGCTCTACCCCCCCGGCGCCGACCCCCAGAAGAGCGAAGGATTGACCTGGGTCAGTTTCGCCACCGTGAGTGACCTGGACCACCACGTCCAGGTACGGGAGGGGCACTGGCCGGCGGTCGCCGGGGACGGTGGTCCCGGCGTACCCGCCGGCGATAGCATCGTCGAGGTCCTGGTCCACGAGCGGGTCGCCCTCGACTTTGGCTGGCAGGTGGGCGAAACCTACCTGGTCCGGCACGGCGACGTGCAGGTGCCCATCCGCATCGCGGGCACCTGGGCACCGCTCGACGCGCGGGCCAAATTCTGGAGCGCGCCGCTGGAAGAGTTGGCGCTGGTGCCCGAGCAGACCTTTGCTGGCCGCCTCAGCCCGTACCTGGGTGGCGAGGTCTACCTGGGGGTCTGGCAGGTGGTCATGGATGGCGGTGGCCTGCACGCTAGCGACGTCGCTCCCCTGCTCGCGCGGGTCGAGACCTTGCAGGAGCAGGCCGAGGCCTGCCTGCCTCGCGTGGTGCTGGACGATTCGCCCGTGGAACCGCTCCAGGCCTACCAACGTGGCGTGCCAGGGCTGACCTTCCTGCTGTTCGCTTTCAGTGTCCCCATCCTCGGCCTGCTGCTGGCCTTCATCGGGCTGGTGGTCGGGCTGTACGTCGCCGGGCAGCGCAACCAGATCGCCGTGCTGCGTAGCCGTGGGGCGACCAAGTGGCAGGTGGTGGGCATCGCGGCACTGGAGGGACTGATTCTGGGTGCGCTGGCGCTCCTGGTCGGATCGCCGCTCGGTGTGTTGATCGCCTGGCTGATCGGGCGCGCGCGCAGTTTCCTCAACTTTACCGCCCCGCCGGAGTTGCGCGTGGGCCTCACCGGACAGACCCTGGCCGTGGGAGTCGTGGCGGTCGGGCTGGCGCTGGTGGCCCAGTTGCTGCCCACGTGGAGCGCCGCCGGCCACACCATCGTCACCTACAAACGGGAGCAGGCCCGCGCCCTGCGCCCGCCGTGGTGGCAGCGCGCCTGGCTGGATGGACTGCTCCTGCTCCCGACCGCCTATGGCTTTTACGTCCTGCGCCAGCAGGGCAGCCTGGCCGCCGCCGGTGGCACGGCCGTCCACGACCTGTTCCAGGACCCGCTGCTATTTCTCACCCCGGCCCTAGGGCTGTTTGCGCTCACGCTCTTTCTCGTGCGGCTCCTGCCGCTCGTCATGCGCGCTGCCGCCTGGCTGGCTGCGCGCACCAACAGCGTCGGCCTCTTGTTGGCATCGCGGCAACTCTCGCGCGCGCCGGGGCGCTTTTCCGCCCCCCTCATGTTGTTGACGCTCACGCTCAGCCTGTCGGCCTTCACCGCCTCGCTGGCGCAGACGCTGGACGGGCACCTGTCGAAGCAGATGTACTACAAGGCCGGCGCCGACCTGCGCCTGGCGGAGGTCGGGCTGAGCACCGGCGTCGTCGCTGGTGGCAGCGGCCCGCGCTGGCTGTTCCGCCCGCTCGAATCGCACCTGCAAGTGCCGGGCGTGCTGGCCGTCACCCGCGTCGGGCGTTACCCGGCCGTCGTCCTGTCCAACCCTGCCCCCACCTCCGGCGTATTTCTCGGCCTCGACCGGCTGGAGTTCCCGCGCGTCGCCTACTGGCAGCCGGACCTGGCCCCCGCGTCGCTGGGCGGGTTGATGAACGAGTTGGCGCTCTCACCCGACGGCGTGCTCGTCACGCGCGACTTTCTGGCCGCGCAGGGCTTACGGGTCGGCGATTTCGTCAATCTCATCGTGACCGCCTACGACGAGCCCACGAACCTGATGCTCAAAATCGTGGGAGCGGTGGACCTGTTCCCCACCTGGTATCCCGGCGACGGGCCGCTCTTCGTCGGCGACCTGGAACCCTTTTTCACCCAGGCCGGCAGGGTATATCCCTACGAGGTCTGGCTCAAGACTCACCCCAGCGCCGACCAGCGCCGCATCGTGGCGACGGTGCGCGGCCTGACCGCCCTGCTGGACCCGGGCGTGGACCCGGCCGGGGTCGTGGAGGACGGGCTGAACGTCGTGGTGACCGACTGGGAGTCGGCCCCGCTAGAGATCCTGGCCGAGCAGCGGCGGCCCGAGCGCCAGGGGCTGTTCGGCCTCCTCTCGGTGGGCTTTGTCGCCTCGGCCCTGTTGACGGTGCTGGGGTTCTTCCTGTACGCGCTGGCCTCCTTCCGCCGCCGCTTCATCGAGTTAGGGGTGTTGCGCGCCGTCGGCCTTTCCATGAAGCAGATGACCGTCCTCCTGGCCTGGGAACTGGCCGCCTTGATCCTGGTCGGCATGGTCGCCGGGACCGCGCTGGGGGTGTGGGTGAGCGCCTGGTTCATCCCCTACCTGCAAGTGGGCGTGGAGGCCTCCTCCCACTACCCTCCCTTCGTCGTCGCCATCGCCTGGCCCGCCATCCTGCGCATCTACCTGCTGTTCGCCCTCCTCTTCCTGGCCGCCCTGGCCGGCCTCACCGCCCTCCTCCTGCGCATGAAGATCTTCCAGGCGGTCAAGTTGGGCGAGACGGTGTGAGTAATCTGTATGTTGATGTTTTCACCGATTGGATGTATCATCTCATCTGGATAGACACACAGTTGTCAGGGTTCTGACGATCAGAAGACTGTGGCAACCTGCGGGAGTATGTGAAGAAAGGGAACAATCCAATGGCCATGACGTTTGAGCAAGTGGTAGAGATGGTCAGGCAATTTCCGACCGAACAGCAGGAGATGCTTATTGATCTGATTCGTGGCTGGCGTGCGGAAGCTCGGCGCCGTGAAATTGCTCGCGACGCCCAGGAATCTTTAGCGGCCTTTCACAGTGGGCAACTCAAGCCACAATCAGCACAAGCGGTGATTACTGAACTTCGGCAATCGTTGGAAGGTCAGGAATGAGGCGAGAACTGGTTCTAACGCCGAAGTTCAAGCGGGCCTTTCGGAAGTTCATTCGGCGTGATGTCAGGTTGCAGAAACGCGTCGAGGATACCTTGATGCAAATGCAGGAAGACGTTTTTGCGGCATCACTGGGTACACACAGGCTGAGCGCGCCGCTTGAAGGCTTACGCGCGTGTAGTTGTGGTTACGATTGCCGAATTGTGTTTTCGACTGAACGGAATCCTGCCGGTGGTGGCGAAGTGATTGTGTTGCTTGACATCGGTACGCACGACGAGGTTTATTAGGCGCATTGTGCTTTACGTTCTTCCACCATGATATTCCTCAACCGTCCCAGATTCCCCACCTCCACCACCACCTCGTCCCCCGGCTTCAGCCACACCTTCTCCTTCCGGCCCAGGATGACCCCCTCGGGCGTGCCGGTCAGGATCACGTCGCCCGGCTCTAGCGTCATGTACTGGCTGATGTAACTCACCAGCCGGGCGACCGGGAAAATCATGTCCGCCGTGTTCGAGTTCTGGCGCAGTTCCCCATTCACCCAGCAGCGCACGTCCAGCACCTGTGGGTTGGGCACCTCGTCCGCCGTGACCAGGTAGGGGCCGATGGGCATGAATTTGTCCAGCGTCTTCCCCAGCAGCCACTGGCTGGTGCGGGACTGCAACTCCCGCGCGCTCAGGTCGTTCCCGTTGCAGTAGCCGAACACGTACTCCAGCGCCCGCTCTTCGCTCACGTAGCGGGTGCGTTGGCCGATGACGGCGGCCAACTCCGCCTCATAGTCGTACTGCTGGACGTGCGGAGGGAGCGGGATCGGCTCGCCCGCCGCGGCCACCGCGTTGTGGAACTTGGAAAAGATGACCGGCGTCTCGGGCACCTGGTGGCCGGACTCGGCCGCGTGGCGGCGATAGTTGAGGCCGATGCAGATGATTTTCCCCGGTCGCGGCACGCACGGCCCCAACTCCAGGCCCCCCTCGTCGAGAAAGCATGGAGCGCTCCTGCCCCGCTCCATCGCCCGCGCCACGAACCGCCCCAGCCCCTCCAGCGCCTCCCTCCCTCCTGCCAGCAGCCCCTCCATGCTCTGGGGCACCCCCTCCTCCCCCAGCGTCCCCACCTCCTCCACCGCTCCCCTGACGTCCACCACCCCACCAACCGTCTTAACTCCCAACCGCAGCCCATCGAAGGCCCTAAACGTCAGCAAAATCATATCTCCTTGTCTCCTTGTCTCCTTGTCTCCCAGTCACTAGAGGGCACGCAGGTCGACATCCAACTCGTCGAGGCTCACCCACAGGCACTCGTGCCCGGCGGCTGCCCGGCGCGCCTCGTCCGTGAACCCACTCCGGGAGAACAGGGCATACGTGACCCGCCATTGCTCGACAGGGGAGGGGATGACCTGCTGTGCCCGTGCCAGCAAGTCCTCCACCACCCGCTTGCGGACGGGCTCTGCAGTCCACTTGCACTCGCCCAGCAGGATGGCGTGCTCGTCCTCGTTGATCGCCACCACGTCGACCTGGGGCTTCCCGGTGCCCCAGAACGACCCCACTCGCCGGGGCACGAATGGCAGACGCCCGGCATCCCCCTGGCGCAGCACCCACTCCCGGCACAGTTCCTCGAAAATGTGAGTACCGACGAACTCTGGCAGGTGCTTGCGGATGTTCTGCCACGCCTGCTGGACCAGTCCCTGTTCGAGGGTTGCCCGCGCGGGGGCGATGAAGCGGTAGTAAAAGCGCAGATAGTGGTCGGTGATGCGGTAACGTCCCTGCTTGCTTTGCTCCGGCCGGCTCACGGTGGCGGGCACGTCGCGCGCGACGATACCCAGGCGCTGCAAGACGCTCAGGTACTTGCCGACGCCAGAGTGCAGCAACCCGGCCATCGTGGCGATCTCGGTCATGCGGGTGAACCCTGACGCGATCGCTTCGACCACGGCTGCATAGTTGCGTGGCTCGCCCAACTGGTCGCGCAGCAGGGCGCCGGCGTCGTCCATCATCATCGCGTTGGACAGCAACTGCTCGACGTTCCACTCAACCGGGCGATCTGCCTGGACTAGCTCCAGGTACTGCGGGACGCCCCCGACGCACGCATAGACGATGGCACGCTCCTCGGCGGTGTAGTCGGGAAAAAAGTCCGGCAGCACGCCGAACGGCAGCGGCTGCAGGTGCAGGCTGGCAGTGGCGCGGTTGTACAGCGGTGAGCGGTAAGCCAGTACCTCGCGCTCAATCATCCCGGCGTGCGAGCCGGTCAGGATCAGCAGGAGATCGCTGCGTTTCAGACGGTGGTCCCACAGGCGCTGCAAGATACTGGGCAACGCCGACTCCGCCTCGATCAGGTAGGTGAACTCGTCGAGCACGACGACCAGGCGCCGGGTCTCAGCCAGCCGGGCGATCTCGTCGAAAACGATCTCCCAACTCCCGTAGGTAAAGCCGGTGGGCACGGCCTGGTCCGGGTTGAGGTACCGTCGGATCGTGTGGGAGAGCGAGCGCAGTTGTGCGCTGGCCGAGGTGCGGTCGGCCGTCCAGAACAGGCTGGGGTGCTGGCGGCTTTCCAGCCAATGGACGACGAGCGCCGTTTTGCCCACGCGCCGGCGCCCGTACAGGACGAACATCTGTCCATCGGAGCGGGCGTACAGGTTGTCCAGCAGGGCCATCTCGCGCTGGCGGTCGTGAAAAGTCATAGGATGTGCTCCAGGAATATGATACTCCAAAAATACATTTCTATCATACCACAGTTCTCACAGCGCGTCAATCGGAACTGGTGTTGCGTTGACAATGGCCGAAACCGGTGTATACTGCATACAATATGCACACCACCACCCTGCGCCCAATCGAGAAAAGAGCACTCAAGTACCGCGAAACCGCCTACGCTGCCATCAAGGAGGCCATCCTCTCCGGCCAACTGGCCCCCGACCAGCCCCTGGTCGAAGAGCAACTGGCGGCGATGCTCAATATCAGCCGCACTCCCGTGCGTGAGGCGCTCGCCATCCTGGAGCACGAGTGGCTGATCGGCCCGCACGGAGGGCGTGGCCTGTACGTGCGCTCGCTCACCCGCCAGGAGTTCGTCGAGCTGTTCGTCGCCAACGAGACGGTCGAGCCGGACCTGGTGCGGCGCGCAGCGCGGCTGGTCACCGACGAAGATCTCCACGTGATCGCCGAAACGATCAGCCGGGGTAGATTTCACGCGGCGCAGAGCGACTTACCCCGCTTCCTGCAGGCAGGCCGCGAGTTCCATCGCCTGATCGGAGTGGCCGCCGAGAACGGGCCGCTGACCGGGTTCATCGTCCAAAACCAGGAGCGCGCCGACCTGTACCTGCTCAGCACTGGAAAGACGATGAGCGTCGAGCAGATGCGGGCCTCCAGCGACCAGCACGAGGCCATCCTCGACGCCATCGTCAGGCGCGACCCCGACGAGGCTGCCCGCCTGGCCATCGTCCACGCCCACTCCACCCGCGAACACCTGGCCAGCCTGTTCAGTGACGAGGAAGAGGACCAGGGAAAAGAGACAGACCAGATAGACGAAGTGTACGGGTAAGCGTGAAACGTGACACGTCATTCCGAGCGCAGCGAGGAATCTCAACGTGAAACGTGACACGTCATTCCGAGCGCAGCGAGGAATCTCAGCGTGAAACGTGACACGTCATTCCGAGCGCAGCGAGGAATCTCAACGTGAAACGTGACACGTCATTCCGGGCGCAGCGAGGAATCTCAACGTGAAACGTGAGACGTCATTCCGAGCGCAGCGAGGAATCTCAACGTGAAACGTGACACGTCATTCCGAGCGCAGCGAGGAATCTCAACGTGAAACGTGAAATGTCATTCCGAGCGCAGCGAGGAATCTCAATGTGAAACGTGTTTCGTGTTCCGTCTTCACGCACCACGGAGCACGTACCACGAAACACGCCCCACGGAACACGCACCACGCACTAAACGGAGCACTTATCATGACGATCAAGATCGCCATCATCGGCGCCGGCAGCGCCGTCTTCTCCCTGAACATCATCCGCGACATCTGCCTCACGCCGAACCTGCAAGGTAGCACCGTCACCTTTATGGACGTCAACCCGCAGCGGCTGGACAGCGCCTACGCTCTCTGCCAGCGCTACGCCGCCGAGGTTGGCATGGCGCTCGACCTGCACAAGACCGCCGACCGGCGCGCGTCGCTCCAGGGGGCCGATTTCGTCGTCAACGCCGCGCTGGTCGCCGGCTACGGCCGGCTGCGCGACGGCTGGGCGGTAGGACGCCAGTTTGGCTACCGGTACGGCGGCAGCCTGCATTTTATGCACGACGAAGCCTTCTGGATCAACTTTTACCAACTCCGGCTGTTCGAGTCCGTCATCCAGGACGTGCTGGAGATCTGCCCCCATGCCTGGTACGTGCAGGTCGCCAACCCGGTCTTCGCCGGCATCACCCACCTGGCGCGCAAATATCCGCAGGCCAGGATCGTCGGCCTGTGCCACGGTTTCGGCGGCGTCTACCACCTGGCTCACGTGCTGGGGCTCGACCCCGAGCACATCACCTTCGAGATCCCCGGCGTCAATCACTTTGTGTGGCTGACCCGCCTGTACCACCAGGGCGAGGACGCCCTGCCCCTGCTGGACCGCTGGATCGAGACTGAGGCTGCAGCCTATTGGCAGACCTGCGGCATGGGGGACGACGTGGGGCCGAAGGCGGTGGACCTCTACCGGCGCTTCGGCGCCTTCCCCATCGGCGACACCTGCACCGTCGGCGGCGGGTCGTGGGGCTGGTGGTACCACACCGACGCTGAGACGGAAGCGCGCTGGAAGGAGGACCCGACCCCCTGGTGGGATTGGTACTTTAAGGGGGGCGAGCAGGGCGTGGCCGAGATCCAACATATCGCCGGCGACCCGTCCGTGCCGGTCACCGAGCGCTTCCCACCCAAGAAATCCGGCGAGTTGATCGTGCCGGTGATCGAGTCTATCGCCTGCGACGTCCCGCGCGTGTTGACCTGCAACGTCCTCAACCGGGGCGAGTTGGTGCCGGGCGTGCCGGCCGACCTGGCGGTGGAGGTGCCGGCGCTGGTCAGTGCCCGCGGCATCCAGGGCATCCAGACCCATCCCCTGCCCCCCCTGGTGCTGGCCTACCTGTGGCGCGACCGGCTGGTGCCGGTGAGCCTGGAACTGGCGGCCTACGAGCGGGGCGACCGGCGGCTGCTGGTGGAACTGCTGATGACCGACCCGTGGACCCGTTCGGAGGAGCAGGCGCGCGCCGTGCTGGACGGCATCCTGGCGCTGCCATACCACCAGGAGATGCGCGAGCATTACCGCGGGTAGCCCACCCCTGGCAAACGCCAGCCGCCGCGCTTCACATAGTGGAGCGCGGTCGGCTGGTTATGGGTTTTTCGGGTCAAGGCTTTAGTGATGCTCTGCGGCTTCCGCTTCGGCCTTCGTCTTGTGCACCGTCCCATCAGGATGCTGCGGCGGGGTGTAGATCGTGTATAGCCTGAGGGATTGGGTCGAAGATGCGTTGATCACGTTGTGGTAGGTGCCCGCCGGTACCACGACTGCGTCGCTGGCGTGCACCAGATGTTCCTCCTTGCCGTTGAAGACGAACCTGGCATCGCCCTCTTCGATGCGGAAGAACTGGTCAACGCTTGGGTGCACCTCGTTGCCGATCTCCTCGCCGGGCTGCAGACACATCACCACGAGTTGGAGATGTTCGCCGGTGAATAACACCTGGCGAAAGTAGCCGTTGTCCAAAGTCGCTTTCTCGATAGGTCCCACGTAGCCGGTCATTGACTTTCCCTCCTTAATCTGATTTGCCCCATAGCATGTGCGTCCATCGCACACTCTCTCAACGCAGAGCCGCAGAGCCGCAGAGCCGCAGAGAACGTCGCCTCCTTTGGGCTGGTACCATCCTTGCGTCTTTGCGTCTTTGCGTTAAAAATCTGTGACTTCTGGAATGTGCTCGTCTTCGTACTTTTCGATCAATACTCCCAACACTTCCATGAGCGATGCCAGGGGATGGGTTTCATCTTCACCAACCTGGTCAATCAAATTATCCAGCAAAGTGACCGTCTCCTGGTATTCTTTCTCAGTATGGGGGACGTACAGCACCTCCGAAAGAGACGGCCAGACAGTCGTCACTTGTTGAACTCTTGTCACCAACATAGCCTATTCCTTCCACTTGCCTCTGTCATACTCATTATGGGTCAGGACGGCGCGGATATACACCTTGCGCCGATTGTAGTGAATAGCAGCGATAAGCCTGGCTTTGTTGCCACCGATGTTGAACACCGTCAAGTTGCCTACTCGGTCCACACCTGGGAACACCACCCGCAGGTCAGCAAAAGAAGCATAATTTCTGGACTTCATCAACCTGTACCAGTGCTGAAGGGCCGATTTTGCGTCTGGATGTTTCTCGGCGAAATCGTTGAGTCTCTTTCGGGTGATGATGTGCATGAGTAAGTTCCTTATCTCATGTTGCGGTAGCATACACCAAAACTGCCAAAACATCAACTCCGGCTACACCATACTCTTGCACTTCGCTTGATAACCAGTCGCTCCCCGCATGGTGTCGCTGTTCCCCTCCACATGGAGAGAATTATGACTTTGTCACAGACAAACCACCAATTACTCCTCTTCCGTTACTGCACTGTCTTGAAATACAGGCTCCCAAGGCAAGTCAGGATACTCTCTCTTAAGAAGGTATCGGATAACTTGACATTATGTAAACTTAACAACTGAATCGGCCAGCCGGGATTGGGCAAAAAGCCCCCATCGCTGTACCATTCTACCAAGTGTCAAGTCGGTAGAAAGGAGACAGCGATGGGAGCCATCATCCAAGGTGCTGGCACGTCCGAACTGCGGTGGGACGCGCAAGGGTTGGTCATCCGCTTGCCCCGCCAGGTCTTCGGCAGACTGTGGGACACACTGGTGGCGCGGCTGACCGAAGTAGTGCAGTCCCGCGCCTTCATTGCCTGGACCCAGCCCGCGATGACCGTGCGTGACAGCGGGCCGGGTGCGCCACGTTGGAAGGTGCACGCGCTGGATGTCCTGAGCGGCTTGCTGTTTCTGCTGAAGGTACCCCTCGACCACGAACTGGTGCGGCTGTGGGCAGTGATTGACTGGTCGGCCATCAATGCCCTGTGTGCTCCATTGTACCACAATGCGCACGGCGGGCCACACGCCTGGGCTCCGGCGCAGATGGTGGCCCTGTTGGTGCTGATGTTTCTGTATGGTGTGCCGCACGAAACGACCCTCTTGTATCGCGTGCGGGAGAACATCGTGTGGAGCTGGTTCTGCGGGTTGGGTCTGTTTGGTCCCTGGCCGGACCACAGCACCTTGCACACCTTTCGCAAGGACCTGGGAGTCGAGTTGTTCGAGCAAGTGCTGACGCTCGCGGTGCAAGCCTGTATCGAGGCCGGGCTGGTGGCGAACGAGTTGGAGCATTTCGACCTGACGGATGTGATCGCCAGCGGACACCGCTGGAGTCCCTATGAGCGCGCGGTGATCTTGAGTAGGGCCCTGATCCGCTATCTGGAACTGGTGTGGGCAGAGCAAACTCCCCAGGAGCCCTTTCCAGATGCGCTGCTCACCCTGGCCGCCGAGGTCGCGTTGGAGACCTTGCCACACAAGATCCTGCAGGGGGTGAATCCTGAGCGGGTGGTCCAGAGCGTCGGCGCTTGGGAGGCCCAGACCGACCCGGCACAGACGGCGTGGCAGAGCACACTGGAAGAGGCGGTCCAGGAGGAGTTGCCTGCCGGCGGTGCACCCCCCTTGCGGGCGACGGCCTCCGCACCCGTCAAAGTGTGGCTGGCGCGGGCGGCCCAACGCATCTTGGAGCAGTTGCCCCACACCCGCGGTGATCCAGACGCCCGCGTGGGCCGCACCACCAGTTACACCTGGTTCTGCGGCTATCTGCTGGGCTTCGTGGTCGATAGCGCGCATCACATCATCACCGCCGTGGCATGGGGCGTCGGCAACGTCAAGCCAGCCCTGCTGTTCCGCCCGGCCATGGAACAGCACCGCCAGCGGGTGCTGGGCAAACCCAAAGGGGTCGCTGCGGACAGCGCCTTCGACCAGCCGGAGATGCATGCCTACCTGGATCGGGAAGGCATCCAGAGCCACATCACCAGTCGTGAACATGCCAAGCCGCGCGACGGTGGCTTTGGCACCGACTGCCTGGTGTGGCATCCCGACCGGTGGGAGGTCTGCTGTCCCCACGGCACCCCGTTGCAGCCGCAAGGCAACAGGCGCTCGGGACGCCAGATCTTCGTGGGCACGGGCTGTGGGCAGTGCCCACTGTACGCCCGGTGTCATCCCAGCGGCACGGGAGAACCGAAGACGTTCACCCTGGATCCGGCCCATCATCGCCGGTGGCAGCAGAACCGGGAGCACTGCCAGACCCAGGAGTACAAGCTGGCCCAGAAAGCGCGCTTCGTCGAGGAAGGGCGGTTTGGATTGGCAAAGATGAATCACCGGGCTGGCAAAGCACCCTACCGCAGCGATGAGATGAATCACGTCGCCGGGCTGATGATCGCTGCCGTCATGAACTGGCGCGTCTTGGTCCGTTTCCGTGCACCATCTCTCAACCTGGGTGCCTGAACATCTGATGGCTCCGCACAATCGCATCCCCGCCCACCATAGGGAAAGGGGCTGCGTGGTATGATGGTCCTGGTACTGGCGAAGGAGGTGTATGTTCATCCACACGCTCGGCGCAATCCGAAAAGGACGGGATAGCAGGTTATGACTCAGCAACTTCACTTACGGCGCAGGCAATCCCGAACAGTTATGTAAAGTTTACTGCCCTCGGAGTGAGAGAATTCGAGTTATCCGATACCTTCTTAAGCAGGAGGAACTCTTCTATCCTCTCCAGAAAAAAGTTCTCAACTGCCGCAGCGTGATCTTCACTGGGCAGAAAGTGCTCTAGGCTCTCCGTTTTATAAATGTCCGACCATGCTTCTTTCTCTTCCAGCCTGTATCCTTTCCATCCGTGATCAACACAGATCTGTTTCATCGCTTCAATGATTTCTTCTCTATGTTGCGCGTGTGGAAATGTCTCGATCCAAAAACTGACCAACGGATAGCCGACGGTCTTACCATGGCGAAGATTGTAACCAAATCCACACTGCCAATTCTGGTTCAGAACAGAAGTTATCCAATATGCGTTCCTGCGTAGCCACCGCAGCTTACCTGCAGGAGACTTTTTGATATTTCCTCCTACAACTTCCTTAAACCTGGAGCAAACCCGGTCCGACATGGTTGCATCCATCATCTGAAGAGCATCGCCCAAGTTCACAAGTGTTATCGCATGAATAGGGGTAAACTGAGTTTCTTGAGCCATTCCGTTTTCCTCCATAAAAGCGAGTATTTCATCAAGTAGAGCATTGCGAGGGCATTTCTTCAGAAAATGGTACAAATGGTGCCAGCGTAGTTGCTTGAATTGTACTTGTGTGCCCGGAATATCTCTGAGTACCTTCTGCTCGTCTTTGGGGTCATAATGATGAGTAACATATAGCAGAACTTTTCCTCGAATGCCTCGTTGTGCATCCAGAATCTTGGCATAACGTTTCAATTGACCGGGACTTTCTCCCGAATCAATTTTGGACTCTATCATGATCCAGTCACAATGGTGCTCACCGTAAAGTCTTATCAGGATGTCTGGACGATTGCTAACCGCATGCTCAAGTGCACCAAATGAAACTTGAGTTAAGACCTCCGCATGGGTGTAATGGCTCGTGCTGAACAGATCGAGCGACTCTATCCAGGCATACAGGGTGTCGTTTGACGTATCAAAGAGATGAGCGATGATTTCAGTGAAGAAGTTCTCGTAGGGCGTGGCTTCTCCGTGAAGAGGGTATAGTTTAAGCAGACGGTTAAAGAGTCCCATCTATCCTTGTTCCGAATACACCAACTATTGTTTTCGAACAGGAAGGGTATGACTTTGTGGATGAACAGTATACGGCAAAATACTTGTAAGTCAAATTGCGGCCACTGTGTCTGGAGGGCAGGATTCGGACTGCGAATACCACGAAATCGCGTGAAACGCGCGGAGGCGGCGGCCGGTTTCGTGTTTTTCGCGAGATTTCGTGCCTCTCGTGATCCAAACGCCGTCCACACAAAACTTCGACACCCACCCCCGGCAGTACCCAGCCTTGCCGTAGGCAAACTCGTCTGCTATACTGGGTACAATTCGACGCAAGACAGGGGGTTACCGATGGCGAAGCGGACGAGTACACCCATGCGGATGGGCTACCTCTCGTACCTGCTGCGCCTGTGGAGGTGTGGCACTGCCTTCCTGGTCCTCGTAGCCAGCCTGGCCTGGACGCCGGACGGGCCGGTCGCGGCCCCCGCACCGCATGCCGGGACTGCGGCCAGCAGTCCCCTGACCCTCAGGGTCAACCTGACGAATTCGCAGCCGGTGACGCTGGACCCGGCTACGGCCTCCGGCGATGCTTCGTGGATGGTCCTCGAACAGATCTTTGCCGGGTTGGTGGATCTGTCGGATGTACCCATCCGCGATGACCAGACTGGCCAGGTCCAACCGGACCTGGCCACCGGCTGGACGGTCTCTCCAGGCGGCACGGTCTACACCTTTACCCTGCGCAGTGATGCTACCTGGAGCGATGGCCAGCCCGTGACCGCCCAGGACGCGGCCTTTGGCATCCTGCGCAGCCTGGATCCGGCCACCAATGCGCCAGGCGCCTATCTGCTGTACGGCATCCGGAACGCACAAGCCTACCACCAGGGCCAGATCACCAATCCCGCCGAGGTAGGCGTGGCCGCCCTGGACGCCACTCACCTGCGGGTGACGCTGGAGCGTCCTGCCTCTGCCATACTGTCCATCCTCTCGCACCTGGTGGCGCGTCCGGTGCCCAGGCACGTGGTCGAGGCCTGGGGCGAGGACTGGACCGCTCCCGAGCACATCGTGACCAGCGGCCCCTACCGCCTGGCCGAGTGGGTGCCGGGCGACCATCTCCTACTCACCAAGAATCCGACCTACTACGGCGTGACTGGCGTGCAGATCGAACAGGTCTTGGCCTCCCGGCTCGACGATGCAACGGCCTGGCAGAGGTACCTGAACGGGGAGTTGGACACGGCTCGCGTGCCGGCGGGCGTCACCCTCGATCCGGCGCAGCGCCCGGACGTACGCCTGCAGCCGTACCCCCGCACCAGGTACCTGGGCTTTAGTGCGTCTCAGGCGCCATTTGATGAGCCCCTGGTGCGCCAGGCCTTCAGTGCAGCCACGAACCAGTGGGGGCTGGTCCGCGCTGTGTTCGCCGGTCCCCAGCAACCCGCGCTCACCTTCACCCCGCCAGGCACCTTGGGCCACGTCGGGGAAATGGGCCTCCCCTATGATCCGGCCCAGGCCAGGCAGTGGCTGGCGGACGCCGGACACCCCGGCGGTCAGGGCCTGCCGCCCGTTACACTGTGGTTCCCTGTGGGCGACGAATCGCTGGCCGGCTACGTCCAACAGCAGTGGGCCGGCGTGCTGGGCGTGACCGTCACCCTGCAGAGCCTGCCCTGGCAGGACTACCGCGCTCAGGTACTCACCGGCCAGTGCCAGGTCTGGCGCGGGGGCTGGGGGGCCGACTATGGTGAGGCCTACAACTGGCTCCACGACGCGGTGGACAGCGATCGGAGCGCTTTCGGCGGTTGGACCCACGCCGCCTACGAGGGCCTGTTGGGCCAGGCGGCGGCCCAGCAGGACCCGCAGGCCCGCACAGCGCTGTACGAGCAGGCCGAGCAGATCCTGGTGGAGACGGAAACCATGGTAGTCCCGCTGTACGCCGATGCGCTGCTGGTGGCGGCCCAGCCCCACCTGTGGCGCACCTATCCGGGCTTTGGCGCGCCGGACGTGGCCACCTGGCGCTTCTATCCGCAGCGGGTCTCGCTCCCCCTCGTCGCCAGGAACTTGTCCGCGACTCCTGCCCCGCCCGCCGACGTGATCTTTCATAACGGCACGCTCCTGACCATGGAGGCCGGTCGCCCGCAGGTGCAGGCGATTGCCATCCGTGGCGAGCGCATCCTGGCCGTGGGCAACGACGAGGAAATCCTGGCGCTCCGGGGGCCCGCCACACAGGTGGTTGACCTCGCCGGTCGCACGCTCCTGCCGGGCTTTGTGGATGGCCATACGCACGTTCTGCACCACGCCGATGATGCCGGGTGGACCCTGGACGAGGCGATGCAACTCCTCTTGAGTTATGGCCTGACCGGCGTGACGGAGATGTCGGCCACCTGGGACTTTCTCGACCGGCTGATGGCCGCCGAACAGGCCGGGCGGCTGCGGCTGCGGGTCAACGTCTTCCCCCGCTACAACTATCCCTGGCTGGATGAGAACGGCCACTCGATCTACGAGGGCGTCTGGTTCCCCGGCCACGGCCCCATCCTCGACAGTGACCGGCGGCTGCGCATCCCCGGCATCAAGGTCTTTGCCGACGGTGCATTCACGCCAGGCCGGGGCTGTCCGGCCCTGACCGACCCGTACCCCATATTGGTGCAGGATCAATCGTACTTTTGGGATATCTGTTTCACCGAGCGGGGAGACCTGTATCTGGACCAGCCGGCCATGAACAAGGTCGTCGCCGAGGCCCAGGCGGCCGGCTTCCGGGTGGCCTTCCATACGATGGGCGACCGCGGCATCGAGACGGTGCTCAACGCCATCGAGAACGCCCTGGGTGGTGCATCCGATGAGGTGTACCGCCACCAGATCCAGCACAACAGTTGGTTGCGGCCCGACCTGATGGAGCGCTATGCCGACCTGCACATTCTGGCCTCGGTGCGGGGGGGCTTGAACACCTGTGAGCAGGCGGACTATCTTTGGTGGTGCGGGCCAGACCGCTATACGTGGACAGTCAATCGCTTCGCCCTGCCGGGGAGAGGCATCCACGCCTACGTCGAAGGGGATTTCGGCTGGGGCAGCGACCCCTACGATCCGACCTCCCTCTTTCCCCTGAATCCGATGAAGATGCTATGGGGCCTGGTCACCCTGCAACAGTTGCGCTCCGACGGTACGGCCTGCCAGCCGGACCCCTGGTTCGCGGAGCACACTATTACCGTCGAACAGGCGTTGCGCATGGCGACGGTCGAACCGGCGTTTGCGGTTTCCCAGGAGAATGTGCTCGGCAGCCTGGAACCCGGCAAGTTTGCAGACCTGGTCATCCTGTCCGGCAATCCCCTCATCGTCGCGCCGGATACCCTGAAGGACCTGCAAGTGTGGATGACCATGGTCGGCGGGCAGGTGGAATATTGCGCGCCGGGACACGAGACCTTGTGCCCCAGCGATTAAAGAAACCAGGTTTTTCCCCAAAACCTGGTTTCTTTCCTGATTGCAGTTCCTTGCCAAAAGAGTATACTACCAGCACCGCAGGCCGCCGGGTCCGCAACCCGGCGGGAGCGACCTGAATAGCAAGAGCGAGGTGGAACATGCAGGCACAGCATGCCCGCTTCTTCTACGGGCGCGAGGAGGAGACTGAGGAAGGGAGCCTATGGCATCGTCTTTGAACGCCCACGCCCTCGTCATCGGCATCGCCAACTACCGGCACGTCAACCGGCTCCCACCAACCGTGCTCAAGGACGCACAGGACGTCCGCGACCTGCTGGCCGACCCGCAGCACTGTGGCTACCCGCCGGAGCACGTGCGGCTCCTGCGGGACGAAGAGGCCACCCAGGCCGGGTTGCGCCAGGCGCTAGGCGACCTGGCCCGGTGCAGCGACCCCGACTCGACCGTCTTCTTCTACATCTCCAGCCACGGCGGGCGCATCGAAGCCGGCCCCCACGCCGGCGAGTACCTGCTGCCGGTGGACGCCGACACCACCTCGGCCGGGTCGGTCGCCCACACCGCCATCTCCGGGGCCGAGTTCACCGAGGCGCTGCGCGCCATCCCGGCCCGCAAGATGGTGGTCGCCTTCGACTGCTGCCACGCCGGGGGCATCGGCCAGCCCAAGGACGCCGCCGCCCCCGCGCTGAAAGCGCTCCCCGAGAGTTACTATGACGCACTCAAGGGCGGGCGCGGGCGCGTCATCCTGGCCTCGTCGCGTAGCGACGAGTCTTCCTACGTGCTGCCCGGCGCTCAGAACAGCCTGTTCACCCAACACCTGCTGGCCGGGCTGCGCGGCGGCGCGCCCGGCCCCGGCGGCGTGGTCCGCATCTTCGACCTGTTCCACTACCTGCAAATGAGGGTCACCGCCGACTATACGGGCCAGCACCCGCTCTTCAAGGCCGAGATTGAGGAAAACTTCCCGGTCGCGCTCTACCTGGGGGGCAAAGCGCCCGCCCTCGCGCCGCCCGTGCTCCCCGTGGGCGATTTCACCTACGACGTGTTCATCAGTTACCGCCAGCAGGAACCGGACAAGGGCTGGGTGCGCAAGGTGCTCCTGCCCCACCTGGAAGCCGAGGGGCTGCGCGCCTGCATAGACTACCGCGACTTCCGCCTGGGCGCGCCGCTGGTGCTGGAGATGGCGCGCGCCGTGGAGCACAGCCGCTACACGCTGGCCGTCCTCTCGCCGGCCTACCTGGACAGCAACTTCACCGAACTGGAGAACGTCCTGGCCGAGCACCTGGGGCTGGAGCAGGGGCAGCGCCGCCTGCTGGCCGTGATGCGCCAGGCTTGCACGCCGCGCCTGGGAATGCGCGCCCGCATGTGGCTCGACGTGGCCGACGACGCCGAGTTCGAGGTGAACGTCGCTCGACTGGTGTATGAATTGAGGCAGCCGCCGGTCAAGTGAGCGAATCAGCGAATCGGCAAATCCGCAAATCGCAAAGCCACACTCGCACTGCGATGAACCGCCCTGAGAAGCCCGGTTGACCGGGCGCTGCTGCGTAGCCGGGGCACTTTATGCCCCGGCGGGTGTGGCTGGAAGAGGTCCTTGCATTTTGAGACGCGCTTTAACACCGAGGCACGGGGGGAAGAGATGGGGGACGAGTGCTACGACTACGACGTGTTTGTCAGCCATAGCTGGGCTGAGCGGGGGTGGGTGCGCGACGAACTGCTGCCGCGCCTGGAGCGGGTGTGGCTGGAAGAGGTCCTTGCATTTTGAGACGCGCTTTAACACCGAGGCACGGGGGGAGGAGCATGG
>Ga0307376_10002170_pt1 | contig 19694 bp, 27 predicted proteins | sample TR2MG_FD_202536 | JGI IMG/M metagenome (GOLD analysis project Ga0307376, IMG submission 202536) | Soil microbial communities from Risofladan, Vaasa, Finland - TR-2 | ecosystem: Environmental > Terrestrial > Soil > Coastal area > Acid sulfate soil | place: Finland: Risofladan, Vaasa | collected...
ATGAAAAGTGAAGGAGAGGAAATTTTTGGATTTGGACATACGAAATTTCAAAACCACACAATTCACGAACTGGGTGCGGTGGCGGTTTAAAAATATTACTGCTAACGTTTTGCAGATTGGCGTTGTTGCCACAGAATTTAATTAGAAACAATAAACTTTAATATTATGACAAAAGTATCAAATGAAGGGCAAAGCAATAACGCCAATGTGCTGTTAGGCGATGTTTTATCTCAAATTAAATGGGATGTTGACCACGACTATTCAGAAAATAGTTATCTATTAAGCGGAGACTTTAATGGACATAGATTTACACAACCTGTATTAGATAAATTTTGGGGAATACCATTACGATATAAAAAATGGTGTATTGAAAGACGTTATTTAGCGTTATATAAAAATATCGCCTAACGTTGAGTATAAGGTTTCGTTGCGACCTATGAACAGCAACTAACTTAATTAAAAGACAATAAATTATGAGTAAGAAAAAAAGTAACGAAAAAGACACAAGCAATGAACTTTATACATTGTTAACTACTGGTTGGATTGACGTAGAAAAAAGCCTTCCAGAAAGTGGTAAATGTGTATTAATATACTCTAAAAATGGTGGAGTGGCTGAAGGTTGTTTTAAAAACCCAGGCTTTTTTTGGGAACAATGGAGATGGAATGCAACTTTAACTGATGAAGTAACTCATTGGATGGAACTACCCAAACCTCCAACTTGTAGTTAACGGTTTGCAGCTTTAAGAAGTGGCTGCCTAACAATTACTTCATTTGACAAACAATGCTCAGGCAGACATTTTTTAAAGGTGCTGTTATAGGGCGTTTATTTTATTAGATATGTTAGAAAAATTAAAAAAACAGTACAAGAAATTAGGTCAGGAAATTACTAAAATTGAAAATAACCAACCTGAAAAATGGTTAAAAATATTTGCTCCAATGTGGACTGATGGAAAAGGAAATACAATACGATATGAAATATCATATATTAGAGCTGATGAATTACATAAAGTTATTGACTATAAGATATTAGAAGAATATAGTGATAGAGGTACAATGTTAAATGCCCTATAACAAGTATATGTAAGCGTACTGCTCAAACTAACTAAAAATCAAACAATTAAACAATGAATATATCCGACCACGTTTATAAGCTCCGATATTATATGGAGTTTAGAAAATACTCTCCACGTTCAATAGATAATTATTGCAGTTGTCTTACCTCATTTTTTGTCTATTTTGAAAAATTAGGTGTTTATCATCCTGATAGAATAAATTCAAATATGATTATAGATTTCTTAAAGCAATTTAAAGAATCATCTACTCATTCAGGTTATCATTCAGCCATTAAACTTTATTATAAAAACGTAACGAAAAGTAGTGTTGAAAAATTTAAATACATTGAGAGACCTAAAAAATCTCACAAATTACCAACAATAATTAACAATGAAGATATTCAGAAAATAATTGATGTTTGCGTAAATGTAAAACATAAAGCAATAATCCTAACCTTATATGGAACCGGCGTAAGAGTATCTGAATTGCTGGGGATTAAATTATCTGACATTGACGGCAAAAGAGGTTTGGTTAGGGTTATAGGTAAAGGAAATAAAGAAAGAAATGTTTGTCTAAATGAATCACTTTATGAATACCTAAAATACTATTGGAAACAATACGAGACTAAATATTGGTTATTTGAAAACGATTTAACACACAAACAATATACAGCTAAAAGTATTCAAGAATTTTTAAAAAAATATAAAGGATTAGCAGGAATTAAATATTCTGTAACACCGCATAAATTCAGACATTCTAATGCTACAAGCCTACTTGAACAAGGAACTGATTTGAGGGTCATACAAAAACTTCTTGGTCATAGTAGTAGTAAAACTACTGAAATTTATACACATGTTTCAAATAATATAATTTCAAAAATATACTCTCCAATTAATAATCTAAAAATTAAATAATGAACTACAAAAAATGAAAGAACAACTTGGAGATAAAATGATTTTTGCTTTTGATATGCATGGCGTAATAGACGCTTTGCCAAAAGTATTTTCTTTTTTAACAAATGCAATTATTAATGCAGGCGGAGAAATACATATTGTAACCGGTGGTACTTGGTCTAAAGAATTAGAAAAACAACTAAAAGATGCCAATATAGCTTGGACACATAAATTTTCAGCTTATGACCACTTAATAGAAACTAAAGTTCCAATAAATGGAGAAATAAGTTTTCCAGACGGAACGATTCAAAAAAAATTCGAAGATGGTCACTGGGATAAAGCAAAAGGGGAATATTGCAAAAAACACAATATTGACCTACACATTGACGACACTCTTATTTATAATGAACATTTCACAACCCCATTTGCAAGACTATGGACACACAACAACAAACCAAAAGCTTCTCACAAAGATATAAGACACTTAAAATGAAAATATATATTTTAGATAAATTAAAAACTGTTCTTACATCTTTCTATCAAAGAGTTAGGCCATTTTATTACGACAATAAGACTTTAAATTTCAAAAGACTGGATGGTTGGTTTTTTGTAATTATGATATTTTTTTGTTCTATATTTTTTACTACAGGATGGATATTCTCCTCTAAGAACGAAATTAAAAAACGAAATCGTCATAATGAAGAACAGAGGATTATGATTATAAAAAATGGGGACAATTTTACTGAAGACAAAATGATTCTGTTTATAAAAGAATTAAATTTTAAATACCCAGAACTAGTATATGCACAAGGAGTTTTAGAGTCTGGCGCTGAATTTAATAGTAAAATAAATATTGAAAACAACAACTATTTTGGAATGAAGGATGCAAACAAAAGAATTAACATTCAATCCGGATTCCAAAATGAACATGCATATTATATAAATTGGAGAAATTCAGTAGTTGACTTTGCTTTATTCGCAGCAACCTATCTGAGTGACTTTAAAACAAAAGAGGAACATTATAGATATATAGAAGCTCATTATTCTCAAACTCCTGGTTATATCGAAAGGGTTAAAAAACTAGAAAAACAATACTTTGATAAACTTGCCAAAATTGAAGCCAAGACGAGTTATGATATTTATGGTTTTAGTGAAGAAGAATTGGTTAAACCCAAAAGAGGTAAAAGTAAATCTTCAAAAAAAGACTCTACAAACGTAGATGTTACAGTAAAATCAGATAGTTGATAAGGGTTGTATTTTATAATGATTTTTGTTATATTTGAACTTAAATACGATTTAAATGGCAAAAAAAATAACAGATTCAGGTAAAAAAGTTTTAATAGTTGAGTCACCTTCAAAAATAAAGAAAATAAAAGAAATCCTAAAAAGTTTAGGTTCTGAATATAAAGATTACGAAGTGGCAGCTTCATATGGTCACATAACAGAATTATCAAAAGGTGCAGCTGGCATTGATAAAAAAGATAACTTTAAGCCAACTTATAATGTTTCTGCTGAAAAAAAGGATGTTGTAAAAACCTTACAAAATTTCCAAAAAAACGGATTTGAATTTATTTTATCAAGTGACCCTGACCGCGAGGGTGAAGCAATTTCTTGGCATATAGCCCAAACATTAAAATTGCCACTAGATACAACTAAACGAATAACATTTACAGAGATAACAAAAAAAGCTGTTGAGGATGCCTTAAAAGCTCCAAGAACCATAGATATGAATATGGTTAATGCACAACAAGCAAGAAGAGTTCTTGATAGGCTTGTTGGATTTGATTTATCTGGTTTGCTTTGGAAAAAGGTTCAACCAAAACTTTCAGCCGGTAGGGTTCAATCAGTTTCTGTTAGGCTTATAGTTGAAAGAGAAAAAGAGATAACAGCATTTGATTCAGATGTGGATTTCAAAACAACAGGTACATTTGAAACTAAAAAAGGAATTTCAATAAAATCTATTCTTGATAGAAGATTTAAAGAAAAAAAAGTAGCCAAAGACTTTTTAGATAAATGTGTTGGAAAAGAATTTATAGTTAACTCACTAGAGAAAAAGCCAGGAAAGAAAACTCCATCAGCACCATTTAGTACATCAACATTACAACAAGCTGCAGGTAGTAGACTTGGATTTGCTGTTGATAGAACAATGAAGGCTGCACAAAAACTTTATGAGGGTGGACACATTTCTTATATGCGTACTGACTCAGTATTTTTATCAGAAGATGCTATGAAGTCAATTACCTCAGAAGTGAAAACCAGATTTGGAGATAATTATTTAACAATTAGAAACTTTAAAAATAAATCTAAAAATGCACAAGAAGCTCACGAAGCTATTAGGCCTACCCACATGGAAGTATCTAATGCAGGAGGAGATTCAGATGAGCAGCGTTTATATGAATTAATTTGGAAAAGAACAATCAGTTGTCAAATGAGTGATGCTTTAGTTGAAAACACAACTGTAAACATTGGCACGAGTGAAATAAAATCACAATTTGTAGCTAAAGGGCAAATAATGAAATTTGATGGTTTCACCAAAGTGTATTCTGAGGATGTTCCTGCGGATTCTACGGATGATGAAAATGAAGAGTCAGGCTCTAAAGCATTGCCTCCTTTAGAAAAAGGAGATAAATTATCTTTTAAAGAAATTGTATCTGCTCAATCATTTACAAAACCAACTCCTAGATTTAATGAACCAGGATTAGTTAAGAAAATGGAAGAGTCTGGAATAGGCCGACCTTCAACATATGCTACAATTATTAAAACCATACAAGATAGAGGTTATGTTGAAAAGAAAGATATTTTAGCAAAAGAAAGAAAAATTGAAACATTAACATTATCCAGCAATGGGAAAATAGATGAAACTGTAAAGATAGATAAATTTGGTGGCGAAAAAGGTAAATTAGTTCCTACAGATATTGCTAATGTTGTTATTGAATATTTAAAAAAACATTTTCCTGAAATAATGGATTATAACTTTACTGCTGACACAGAAGGTAAGCTTGATACAATTTCAGAAGGTGGTAAAGAGTGGACTGATATGATTGGTGATTTCTATAAACCATTTACTGAAACACTTAAGAAGGCTGCCGGGGAAGAAGGTAAAGCCGGAATAAGAGAACTTGGAAAAGACCCAAAAACAGGCAAAGTGGTTATAGCTAGACTTGGAAGATATGGGCCTATGATTCAACTTGGAGAAGGAGATAAAGATTCTGAAGATAAACCTAAGTTTGCCAAATTAAAAGAAGAACAATCTTTAGAAACTATAACACTTGAAGAAGCGCTTAAGTTACTTGTTTGGCCTAGAGTTATGGGAAAACATAAATCAGAAGAGGTTACAATAGCTATTGGAAAATTTGGTCCATATGTAAAAATAGGAAGTGTATATGCTTCAATACCAAAAGAGGAGGACCCGTCTGAAATAACTCTAAAAAGGGCCATAGAGCTCTTTGAAGAGAAAAGTAGTGCCAAGAGTAGTAATACAATAAAAGAGTTTAAAAAGGATGGTATAACTGTTTTAAATGGTCAATATGGTCCATATATTAAATCAAAGACCGGTAATCACAAAATACCGGCCGGAACTGATGCTGAGTCTTTAACTTTAGCTAAATGCCAGGAAATAATAAAAGAAACTGCAAGTAAGCCAAAAAAGAAATTTACAAAATCAAAAAAGAAGTAATGGGTATTTGTGGCATATGCGGAAACACAATGAATGATTGTAAAGAAAATTTATTTTGTCCGCGAACAATAATTAACGAAAAAAATAACATCGCAATTAAAAATGAGTGGGGTGAAGAAACAAAATATTTTAGTTTTGCAGATTGCACTTCTGCAATGGAAGAATATGCACAACAAGTTTTATTAAAAGAAAGAACATTTATAAAAGAAACGTTAACAGAAAAAATCAAAACAAAATGAATAAAATAATAATTTATTGGAATAAATTTTCCAACTGGGTAGATAGAAATTTAGGATATTATTTAACTAATCCCAATTATCACTGGCGCCTAAAAGAAAGATTGGAAGCTCAAGAACACTTAAACAACAAAAGAGAAATCTAAGGTTGCAGCTCTTATTGTTTTTGTTCTTCTTATGGTGTTTAAAAAATCTTCATCAACATACATAAATATTGGTAAATGATTTTTTGATTTAATGTACTTTGACAAAGCTTTCATACAATCAAATTCTTCTCCATACATTGATTCATTCCAATTTAACCTATACGACATAGAGGCAAGTGGTTTTGATGCTAATGCTTCTGCTTCCATGGTTGGCCTGTGATAATAACATTTAAATTTCTTATCGACTTTACATTTCTCAAAAATAACTTTTCTTGTAATTAAATCACAATAATCTGATGCAGGTCTTTGTATAATTGCTTTATCTAATGTTGAATAACATACAAGAAAAGCTGGTGTGCCTACAAAAAATACATTATCTAATGGAACTTTATTTGCAGTTAATACATTGGCAACATATCTGTGATAATCCTCTAAAGCATGTCTATTTTTCCCAGCATTAAATTCACTTATCAAATCGCGTTCACACATTTTTTAAAAATAAACTATTTTTGTTAAAAAATCAATAGCTTATTGATAAATATGTGCTAATTTAAAACTCCACTCAAAAATTATCGTTACACCAAACTGGAGTTTTTTCTCCTACATAACCACCGCTAACATTAAAATTAAAATGTTCATAAGCTAATTCATATTTCTTTTGTTCTATGGTTTCACCCTCTTCTAAATCTTCAGCTGAGACGTCCATGTCTTTCATAAGTATTTCTATGCATTTTTTTACAGAATAAACAAGTCTAGGTGGAGCATTAAAATCTTCACAAACACCTATTATTGCTTCATCAAGACCATCTGCCTTTAAAAACATTTCGTCTTCATATCTTTCAATTATTTCTTCAATCATGATATTTTTTTATTTGTTATAAAAATCTTTTTTCAATAAGAGATGAAATTATAGAAAATTGCTTTTCTGATTCATCTAATATATTCGAGAACTCTTTTGAACTTAAGTATTCCCTTTGTTTTAATATGTCATTTCGATATAATCCAGTTACAAATGCGCCTATTCCAGCTAATATATTTCTGTGCTTTATAAAAAAACTCAAAGTGTGAATTGTTGATATGGTTACCATTTTATGAACTTCGTAATATTCTTCCAGTTCAAAATTACCATATCCATAGAATGCAGACCTAAAAATTGAAGTTTCGTACTTACCAACAAATTTTTGAGCATCCATTACATTTACACAAAATTCATCAAAAGTAAGAATTTTTGTATTTACGAATTCTATTTCTTTGCATCTGTCAGCTATTATTTTGTATTTTTCATCACCTTCAATTTCACTATCTTCATCATCCTCTTCATTTAGTACATCTGCACTTACAAGATAAGAATCGTAAACATATGCAATAAGATTTTCTGATATTTTTACTCTTGTTTTTTCGGACTCATAAATAAGACCACCAGCATCAATTATTTTGTCGTAATCTTCTGGATATTCTTCTGAGTGTAACTCCCATCCTTTTTCAAATATTTTTTTAGCAATTATATCACCCTGTGCTTTTGTTTCTACTGAAAAAATATCAGTTACATCCACATCTAATTCAAGTCCTTTTCTGATGTTCAGTGAGTCTAGTGTCATAAATTATCCTTGATATAATATTGGTCTACCTCTATTGTACTCAATTTTTTTAATTAAGTGCTTTTCTATATCTATGTTATAAAAATCAATAATTGAACCTAAATGAAATAAAATATGAAATAAACCATAATCTTTATTTTTATCTGAAGAGAACATACAAATTGCTAATGCTTCATTTAAACAATGAGCAACGTTACCATCAAAACCTTGATTTGGTTTTACTTTTCTGAAAAAAATGTTTAATGGAAAACCTTCATATGTTTTAACCCAAGGATGAGATTCTACTATGCTAATATTACTTCCTGCGGTTAAATCTGTTATTCTTAAAATAACATTTGCTATTTCATCTTCAAAAGTATCTTTAATGTACTTTTTAAAATTATGCTTTTTTATTTCAGATATTTCCTGTTCATCATAAATATCATCACATGATTTTATGGCAGCATCATATTCTGTCCAATTTGAATACCTGTCTTTCTTTTTTGCCTTTGCAATATCTCCAACATTTGATAAAATATATAAGATTTCTTCTCTTAAATCTTTTTCTTCCTCCCAAAAACCTCGGTCTTTGCCGAGAGAGTGAGATGCTTCTGTTAACATATTAATATCCATGAAACAAATATAGTAAAAATTTATAAAATAAAAAAATCCGGAGTTAATTTCCGGATTAATTATCGATTAAATTTATTCTTATAGTCCCAATATGGTTTTTGGCTTAATTTGTAGAATTTTTCATCCTCTATAGGGTCACTTTTCCATGGCCTATAACAAGAATAAATGTAAACATCATGTGCCGACCTCGGTTTATAATACCAGGTTGGCTCACAAATATAAACTTCGATTACAATCTTTTTGTCTTTAAGAGCAAACATGTATTCCTTTATTTTTTTTGATGCCTCATAGACCCACTGCGTCATAAAAACAATACAATCACACTCAGATATGCTTTTTAAAATATCATCAAATGGCACCTCTTCTAAATTAAATAAAGTTTTGTATTCAATTTCATTCTCAATCAATCTTTGTTCGAAGCAATCCAAACCATCATTAAGTGAAGTATCATTTTCAAGAAACAATACTTTTTTACCTTTAAGAGTTTTTAGGATATTTTCAGATGGTGTTAATATTTTCATTTTTATACTTTGATGAGAATATTATAATTCTTTTTTCTTGTGTAAATTTGACCTTAAAAAAAGCGATGTTAATATTTAATAATCTTAGACCAAAAATAACCTGCTCAGGCCATATTTCATAAAATGTAACAAGATTCCATTCGAGCTTGTTGAATTGTTTTTTTTTAAAACTAAACATCTAATTTATTTTTAAACACTTCCTCTTCTGGTATTGCAATGTTAATTCTTCTAAAATTTAGTTCTTTTTTCTCTTTTATGGATAAAAAAATAGAAAGCACTACAAGTATAGAAGAAATTATGAAAAGAATTTTTGATGTTAGTAAACAAGAATATTCAATATTAGACTCTGGGTTATCAAATGGAATATCACTAGCAAACCAAAAAGAATTCATTAAACACCAAGTAAATGGAGTTATAAAATTTATCCTCTCGCTTGCTTTACATTTTTCATCAAAAAAAACATTAGATGCAGCTACTCCTAAAGAAGATATGGCGCCAAGACAAAAAATAGAAGCTACGTCATAATTTTTAGATAACCAAAAAAAGTCCATAAGTAACCAGCAAATCGTTCCGATTGCCTCTGGTATATAATACATCTTTCTCATATGATTATGGTTTAGATTTAACTAACGCTCTTTGTAATGCGTTATTTTGAGCTTCTAACGAAATTATCCTTTGCTTAAGGTCATCTATTTTATTGCCTAAGCTTATTTTGTAAAAAAATACAGAATCTTTCAATTTTTGATTCTCGGTGCTTAGGTTTTTTGACATTTGAATATCGTACCGTTTTAACTGCATTTCAGTCCACATAGTATCTCCGGCTTGATATCGGTATGGAGTTATAAAATTAACCTCAGCTTTAGATGGATTATTTTGACATTTAAAATTAACTTCGTAAGTTGAATCTGTTAGGGATTTTACGCTGTCAATAACAACATAATTTTCTTCTAAAGTTATTTTACTTCCACAAGAAAATAAAATTACCGACACCAGTATGATTAAAATTGTTTTTTTCATTATGATTTAATTTCTAAATATTCTTCATTTAATAATTTGATTAATTTGGTATTTTTGGCCTTCATCCTCTTTAGTGAGTGATGAATTTTTGGAGGCCCGGATGTGTCTCCTAAAACATTTTTGCCGACCAATTTTAAATGTTTTCTAATTTCTTCAAGGTGTTTTATATTTACTTTATACATAATTATTATTTTTCAAATTTATCAGATAATTCTAACATTAAAGATAAAAGTTTTTTACAAACCTCTGAATCGTCCTCAATCTTAGATATGCTCTTAATGCCTTTATTGTATTCACTAATAAGATTAATGCAAAGTTCATTATTTTTATTTGAACTACCAACATAATTATTAACAAATTGTACGAATTTCTCCTTAAAGTTTCTGTCTTCTGTTCTTGCATTCCACTCTTCTGGTGTATATAATTCAATACCAGCTTCTTCAAAAGTATAATAAAGAGTTCCCATAGGCCCTTTACGGTTCTTTTTACCAAAAGACATAGTACGATTATTAGTTTTTTTATCATAAACCAAATCAATATGGACATCCATAAATTGCATTATCGTATTACGACCTGCAAATTCACCTTCTTTAGTGTTGTGCCCAATCAAAAACAAAACGGCATCATTATCTGAGGTCCATGTCCTTAAAACCTTAACAACATAATTACAAGCATCATCCTCAGACATTTCAGGAAAATCCTCCATTGCAACTGCCTGCAAAGAATCAACAATAATTACTTTCGGCTTAAGAATATCAAGCTCATTCATAAAATCATCAAAATGAGGATGAGATTTTTTATCACATATATAAGCATTATCGTGTGCTGGTTTAACATTAGAAGTTTGCTCGCAAACATCTTTAGCTTCAACCTCGCGCTCATACATACAAGTAACTGTATTTGTCAACCAATTCATTAAATTAACCATTAATGTTGTTTTTCCGGCACCAGATGTTCCTGAAACAAATATAGCAGAACGGAGAACCATTCCTCCGCGACTAGAAAACCAGTTATCGAATTTTTCGTTACCAGTCTTTAAAGTTGGGTCATTACTAACTACAACATCTTTTACTTTGATACTCTTAATTTGATTTTCCATAATAATTTGTTTTGCTCTTAATAATTTAAACGTACAATTCACATAATTGTTACACATTTAACAGCTTTTTTTCATATTTATAAAAACAAAATAACGTAAAACTATGAAAAACAACATTTTAGAGATGATATTGGCTATTTTACCAGTATTTTTATACTCTTTGCTTGTTTACTATATGGTACCAAACAGATTTTTGTCTCAAAGAAGAGCAAGAAGATATCTAATTACTGGTATGGTATCACCAACGCTAGTATATGTGTTTAATTACATATTTCCGCATTGGAGCACTCAAATAATATCGGGCAATCTTTTTTTAATATTTGGTTTTCAATCATTTATACAAATTGGTCTAGTGGAAGAGGTTGCTAAGTTTTTAACATTTTGGTGGGTTCTGTCGCAAAGAAAAAGCTCTATAAATGACTTACCAATAGCAACAATGTATTATTGTATGATGGCTTCAGGAGGATTTGCTTTAATAGAAAACATATCATACTTAATGAGTTATGGAAATGAAGTTTTATTCATAAGAGCAATTTCAGCTATTATTTTGCATATGATTTGCGGTATAATTATGGGATTTTATATACAAAAAGCATTTTCAGTTAAAAGCGTTTTTATTGAAAAAGATTCTCTATTTGAATCTATTAAGCCAAATTTTAATAAATGGAGGCTCATTTTAACTGGAATAATTGTTTCAACGATTTTTCATGGAATATATGATATGAATTTATTTTTACCATTTAACGTATATAGTAACTTATTTTTGTTCATTATACTCTTTTTTGGTTTATTTATTGGAAAGTTTATGATTGATGAGGCCATAAGAAAAAGCGCAGAAATTAGAAATAAAAATTTTACAAAAGACCTAGAACATTTTTGACATGAGAACCACAGAAAGAACAAATAAGAGAATAACTATAGAAGTCACGAAAATTGAGATTTCTCAAAAAGGATTTGATTCTTTATGGGATGAGGTAAGAGAAATATATCCAGAAATTTTATATGATGTAGAAAGTGTGGAAAAATCAGATGATAAAGTAGTTATAATAAAATTAAAATTTAAAAAAAAATAATTAAAACAAAGGAATAATAAATAAATCAGAATTTTCCATAGATATTATTTTAATTTCAACATTTTCAAAAATAACAAAACCTTCATTTATCTTAAAAGATTTTATCTTACCACTTTCAATGAGTTTTTTACAAATACTCTCTTTATAATGAGAAAATCTTTCACTTTTTTCTAAAAAAACATTTTTTCTTTTAATCATATATGAAACAAATTCAATAAAAACAACTTCTTCTATTTTTATATTACAAAACATATCTTCTCTCATTGAGGATATTTTGCTTGTATCAATCTTTATTGTTCCATAATCGTTAATGTTATATACACCCAAACTAAATGTTTCAAATGGTCCAAAAACATCTGTATCTATATTGGAGAAAATAGTTTTATAAAGAGTCATTATATTCTCTGTATGTTTATTTCCTTTAAACACTTACCTGGAGCAGTGACATAATCACAGAAAATATCCTTTATTTCAAAAGCTAAAAGTTTCTTATTTGGTCCCTCAATTAAAAACCTAGTTCCGGCCGCCATAACACTAATCTCTTTAGGTAATTCTATATCTGTTTCCTCGTAATCTAAGTTTATTTTTAATTCAATATGTTCTTCGCTATTTTTTTTATTAGAAATTGAATCTATTATAGTTTGAATTGAATCTACATCTATTTTTTTAATATTTTCTTCGATTTGAGAACTCTTCTCTTTTATTACTGCATCCATCCTTAAAATAAGCTCATCAAAATGCTTTTGTTTTTCAGCTATGATATCTTCAAACATTTTCTTATTTTCTGAAATAATTTTTGCAAGCTCTTCTTTTTTGCTTTCCGCAATTTCTTTAATTGACACATTTGCCTTCTCGGCAACACTGTTTAAGTTTGCAAAATTTTCTTCTTCTGGAGAGAGTGTATTTTGAGTTTTAATGGTTCTTTCTCCGTTGGAGTAGTTCTCAATTAACTTTTTTATAAAGTCATCAGAACCGGCTCTAGAATCGTAATTAGCACTTCCTTTAAAGTTGTATTTGAAATAAAATGTTTTTACGGCTTCAAATTCTCTACCATTATAATTTTTTAATAAAAATGGCACATCTGATTTCTTGGTATGATTGTATTTGTCATACAAATCTTCCATTAGGGTTTTAAAATGCTCTATGTTCATGTTATTAATTAGGTTAAAATAAAGAAAGGGGAATAAATTCCCCTTTTAATTATATATCAAAAAATGCTTGATTAAAATGGTAAATCTTCATTATCGTCAACATTAGCTGTTACAGCTGCTGGGGTTGTTTTTGCAGTAGCTGTTGCAGTTGTTTTGGCACCAGCTTCAGTTCCAGCCCCATCTTCAGTTTTCTTAGAACCTATGAATGAAACACTATCTGCAATGATTTCAGTTGTGTATTTTTTAACACCATCCTTATCATCGTAAGAGCGAGTCTGAATCTTTCCTTCGATATAAAGCTCTTGGCCCTTTGTTACATTGTTTGCAATGATTTCGGCTAATTTACCCCAAGCTACTACATTGTGCCACTCTGTATTAACCACTTTTTCTCCTTTTTTGTCTTTGTAGTGCTCAGACGTTGCGAAAGAAAATTTAACATTTTTGCTATCGCCATTGAAAACTTTAAGTTCTGGAGCTACTCCAGTTCTACCTACTAAAATTACTTTGTTTACTGACATTTTTTTCTGTTTTTATATTAATAATTAATTATTTGATTACAAATGTAATACTTTTTTTATGATTTACCAAAGATTACCGAATAATCCTTTTGTTTTTTTTTTACTGGAACCATCTACATAGGTAGGTACGTATTCGCGACCTTCTTTTTTAGCTTTTTCCTTCTCTTTTTCTTCTTTTTCGGCTCTTTGTTTTCTGATTTTAGCAACCTCTTCATCAGAAAGATAATCATGCATTCTTTTTTGACTTCCTGGACTTTTAGTTAAGTCACCTCTGTTTGATGATTTGATTTTGTTTATATTTAAAAATTCAATAACACAATCAATCATTTCTCCAGTAGCTCTTGAGTTTTGATAACCCTTAAGTTGCTCAAATTCCAAACTGTTTCCATTTCTTACCAAACCAAGAGTGGCTCTTTCATTTGAAATTAAATGCTGCACATGAACCGCTAGATAGTTTCTGTTGATAACTTTATCCAAATAAGTGTAAACACAATGTCCCATTGTCATACCCTCTTTATTTAAGTTTTCTAAAGTAGAAATAACAGAAAAGCCTACATCTTCCACAACCATGTTCATATCTTTAAACTCTTCTACACTTTTCTTGAAAAACTCTGCTTTTTTTGCATCTTTAATAGCGTTAAATCGAGCTGCTAAGTCGTCATGAACTTCTTTAAGCTCTTTAACGTCTTTTATTTTGTAAATGTAGTTGTCATTTAATTCTAACAATCCCATTGTACGCAAAGTATCTGCATATAAATGAATAAAGTTAGTTTGACCACTTTCAACATTATCAAGCTTTCTATCCAAAATGTGCTTAATTTGCTTAATATGAAAAGGAATGTTGTCGTCAATTCTTTCTCTATCTAAGGCGCGATAAAATTTATATAACCTATCAGTTTCATAATTCTGAAACAATGTCTCAATATCGGTTTTTGTTAAATATTTCTTTCTGTAAATGTTTAACAAAACATCAATATCATTTGGAGATATAATGTTTTTATAAATAAGAGGACTAACCTTTAAGTAGTTCGAATCATAATCAACATCTACCTCTTTGTTTGAAGTTGGAATTACTCGTTTACTATCAATGGGAACCTTTAAGTTACCAGTTGTATCGTAATTCATGGTAATTTCTAATATTTTACCAGGAGAAGTGGCTTCGTGTTTTCTGTATATCTCAGAAGATAAAATACTTCTGTTATGAATGAAATCCTTAAAGAACACTGCTTTTTTAGTTAATAAAATAGTTGTAATACTTGGGAAATCAGAAACACAAAGGAAAACCTTAGATAAATCAACAAATCTAGTTAAATAACTACCAATGTTTAATTGTTTTTTGATTTTTTTACCATCACCAAAACCACTATCTTCATTTATGAAAGTAATTGACTCCCCAGTGTTATCATTAATCTCTTCAATAAGCTCTCTGTTATTGTAGGTGTATGCAATTGTTGGAACCATTTTCTTTATTTCGTTAAGGTCAGATACTACCTCATCAATTTTGTTGAAAAAACTGAAAATGTTAGTAAGGCCAAAATATGAAGCAAAGTCATAATATGTGAAAAAATGGTCTAATCTTTGGATTTTACCTAAACCAACTTCTTCATTAACATCATTAACATCAGACTGTTTCTGTTGAGTCATTGACTTATCTAAGGTAGGTTTTGATAAAAAAAGACTAGTTTTTTGAGTTTTTTTGTTAAATTTAATGTAATCAGTCCTTACAATATTATCATTTAACTTATCATTTGATGAATTAAATCTTGCAAATATCTTTTCGCGATATAAAAATACATCTCCGTCTTTTTCCTCTATTTTGAAATTAAGTTTATAAATCTCATCCTCATCAGGTATTAATAAGAATATTTTATTATTTTGGTCATAAACAGTCGAACATTTGTCGCACTTTATAGAATCAACACTATGCTTATCTTGGACAGTAGTATCATGTTTTTTAATAACAAACCTTTTGGCTTTGTTTTTGATTTCCTTAGAAGCTCCACATTTACAATATAGTCTCTGACTATCTTTGCCTTCGGAACTAATTCTGTTTGTGTCAATCATTGTTTTGCCAATATCGACTAAGAATGAATACTGTCTTTTTTCCATGTTTTAATTAGTGTTTAGTTGCTCTTTTTTAATTTTTTTATTTAATGATACAAATCTAGGTAATTTATGATTACAAACCAAAACTTTTTAGCTTTTTTGACCTATTTAGTTGTAAACATTATTACTATGACCCTTTTAAACGAAAATTTCAATAAAGAGTTACAACGAATGGCAAAATTAGCCGGAGTTAAAAACAATCCATTGAATGAAAATACGACTCAAACATCCGAAAACACTGTAAAAGAAGAAGTTGAAAATATTGAAGTTGTTGAAGAAAATAAGGTTATCTTAACAGAGATGCCTCTTTTTGGTGATGATGATGAAGAAGAAGAAACTTTCTCTACCCCAGATAAGCCGACCGGAGATTTGGACAAAAACTTAAAAGCTGCTATGGTATTGAATAATGTTAGTCAATACGAAGCTGTTCTTTTAGATTTATACACAAACTACAACCCATTAACAAAAGGCGCAAAACCAGAGTCTGAGGGTGGTGAAAAAGGAACTGTTTACACAAAACGTCCTATTCAAAAATTACCTGGAGCCTCGTCGGAAATTAATAGATTATCAAAATTTGGAGATGAATTAACTCCTGATGAAGTGCAAAAATTAAACGCAGCAGGTGTAAGTGATGAAGAAATAAGTGCAGCAATAGAATTACAAAGAAAAACTGGTCTACCCAAAAGAAGGATGCCGTTATCTTTTGGTGAAACCCCAGGTTTGGAAGGCGCTAAAATAAAAAATAGCTTAGCAAAATGGCAACCAACTCGTAAAAATGCATCTATAATTTCATACACAAATAATACTTTGTCTAATACAGGCAAACAGCAATTAGAGTTCTTATCAAGAATGCTATCAAAAAACCCATTAAATCCAAATGGAGACGAAAATGTTGATATAGAACAATCCCTTCTTGATACAATATACACAAATGTTGTAGTTGAGAATGCAGAATTTATTATTAGAGATTTTTTTAATAAAGCATTGATACCAGTATTATCTAGTAAACTAAAGAGAAATAACACATCTCCGAAAGATGCTCAGTTTGATATATTAAAAACAGCTGGTATAGACAAAGCTATTGATATGACTAAGTCTGGACAATACAATGCATCAGGTGAATATCAGAATTATGGTGCTTGGTTTATGACAGTTGCAACAAACAAAGCAATTGATGAATTGAAATCTATATCGGATTATAAATTTGATAGAGAAAATGTAACAAAAATGTTACAAGCACATAATGGACCATTTAGAATAGAATCAAAATTACATCCAGATAAAGCTTTTGGTAACTATAATTTAGATGTACTTAAAAGTCAAAACACTTACACAACAAAAGACGGAGAAACAAAACCCTACTTCATATATGTTTATGACGATGCAGAAAGTGCTATTCCTGACTTTGAAGCTGGTTACGAAAAAACAAATGAAGGAAATAAATTCTCTCCTCTAGGTTCTAAATTTTTAAAAAATAAATCACAATTTTATACAAGTACACTAAAGGGTACTCCGGATGATTTATCGCAAACAGTAACACAACCTACATTTGATGAAAAAATTAATATTGTTCCAATTAATGACGTATTAAAATTTGCTGCAAAGAAAGTTCAGGATGTACTAAGTAACATTGCTGGCCAAATGACTCTTGATAGTTATAATTCAAAAGGTCAAGTTCCAGAAGGAGAAGAGGTAAGAATAAGCAGAAAAATTGAAGATTATCCTACTTTTACTAAAGGTCAATATTATAAGGTTGTTGGTAAGGAAAAACTACCTCCTCCAACCGGTGGTCCTGAAAAAAATTATTATAAACTATTAGACAATAATGGTGATGAGAAATTAGTAGAAGCGTATAATACTACAGCCAAAAAAGCAATTGACACTAAAGTTGTTTCAAAATTAAGAGATACTAAAGATGCAACTGTTGAAATTCTTAGACAATTACTTCAATATGGTTCTATGAGACTTGTTTATACAAGCACCGTTTACTATCCAAGCCCAGAAGGTGGTTGGACAAAAAAAGATGTTGGCAGTACAGTTCTAAAAGATAAGTCCGGGAAAATAGTTCTTCCTTGGGCATCAAAAAATCTAAAAGACAGATATGTTGACTTAGAATCGGTTCCTATGAGATGGGAATGGGCCTCTCTTAAAAAGAATGTAGATAATGTTAATGAAGATTTAATTGATTCAATTTCTAAAATCGCCAATGAAAGAGGTTTTAAGTTACCATCAGCATATTTTGATGATAATAATAACCCATTATATAAAATGAGAGGTGCACCTTCTGATATGAAGCAAAAAACAATGAGTTATTTAAATGCAATAAAAAATAATTTAGAAAAATATTTCGGAGTAGAAGGTGGAGAAATACCAGCTATAAAGAAAAATAGAGATGAATTAAATACTTTGATTAACAATTACACTCAATCAGTTCAGGCAAGAGATAAAGGTCTTGCTGAAAATCATATCAGAAAAGCTGTAAGAGAAATGATTGCAAAAAAATTATCTAAATAAAATATTAAATAACAACAAAATGGAAAAAAGAACCTTAACCTTATCTGAACTTAGAAAAGTTATTTCTGAGAATGCTTTTAAAATATTAGAGCAAGATGATGATTTAGAAAATAATATGGATGATATTAATCCAGAGCCAGAAAATAATCTTGAACCTAAGAGTGATATTGATGATTCCACTCCTATTGACAAAGGACTTGACACTTCAAAGTCAAATGATGATTATGAGAATTTAAATTCTATGACTAAAAAATTATCTTCTACACTTTTGCCTAAAAAATTATCTGATTTAAATATGGATATTTTAAGAACACTTTCAACAGGCAGAGTAAATAAATCTTTAACATTTGATAAAATGTCTGAGGCCGGTAAAAGAAATGAATTTGATTATTTTACAACTGTTTTGGCTTCTCTTTATAAAACTGCTGATGAATCTGGTAAATCCAATATTAGAAAAGCATTATTTTTAGCTTATCCAGTTTATGGCTCTTCAGATATGCGACTTTCTTCATTTGCTAAATCAGTAGCTAGAAACGCTAAAATAACATATGATTTTAATTCTTTCTCTCAAACAATAGATGCAAGTTATTATACAGATACTATCACCGACTCTATTTATGAAGCCTTGGATTATGCCCTTGATAACTTTAATCCAGAAAGAGGTAAATTTGGTTCTCTTATATTAAATAAAGCTGCTAATTTAACTATTGACAAATTAAGAAGTAAGTTACATAAGACTACATTTAGTTCAGCAGTAGGTGGTAGAACAACTTCTTTTGATGAGCCACTAGGAAGTTCAGAAGAAGAAAGAGATGAAACTAAAATGGATAGAATTACTGGAGACGAAGGCGAAATAAGTAAAACACAAAAAGATTCAGTAAAAGGTTTTGCGGATTCTTTAAAATCTTTTATACAAAGTAAATTAGGAGCAAAAGAAACATTAAAAAATTATTTAGAATTTTTCAACCTTTTTATTGAAGGGCATAATCTTTCTGAAATTGCTGATATGATGGAAGTTCAACCAGGAAACTTAAGAGTTATAAAAAGTAGAATGGAAGATTTTATTACAAAATTTGTAGAAAGCGGTGAATTGCAACAATACGTTAAGGATAAAACCGGAATAAAAGTGGATTTTCCTAATAATAAATTTTCTTTATCTGTTCAAGGTACGAAAAAAGGAACTGCCGAAGTTGAGCCAGTTGAAATATTTAATGTTACAGGCGTAAATCCAAAAACAGGTGAACCTACCGGGGAATGGGTTGCAATAACTCCTGATACTCACGATTCTGAAACTACCTGGTTTGATAAATATGGGGACTTAGTAACTTGGAAAAATAAAGAGGAAAATGTAGAACCAAATTCAGAAATAAGTGGAGATGAAAACAATCTTACAGAATCTCTTAATAAATTTATTCAAAAAGAAATTTTAAAATCAAAATAATGATTAACGAAAACAAAATTAGAAAAGCAATCAGAAAACA
>Ga0307376_10002171_pt1 | contig 19692 bp, 24 predicted proteins | sample TR2MG_FD_202536 | JGI IMG/M metagenome (GOLD analysis project Ga0307376, IMG submission 202536) | Soil microbial communities from Risofladan, Vaasa, Finland - TR-2 | ecosystem: Environmental > Terrestrial > Soil > Coastal area > Acid sulfate soil | place: Finland: Risofladan, Vaasa | collected...
CTGGTTATATCAATGTCATATCAACATAAACTTGCAGATTTAAGAGACTCTTATCTTAGGGTTAAGAGACAACATGTTTATTCTCATGATGAAATGTTATTAACATCACAAAAGCAAAAAGACGAAATAAATGCTCTTAGAAACGAAAAGTTGTTTTTAATGGCTGCTCTTGAAAACTACAGCAGGAGAAAAAAAGATGATCAAAGTTAAAGCATTTTTCCGCAAACATTGGATCAAGTTTGTGGCTCCAATTCTTGGAATGATATGCGGTGTGTGTATAGCTCATCTTATTTTTTGGCCAAGTTTTGTACTTGCTGTGGCATCTGTAGGTTGTTTTGTATCACTTTTATGGCTCTGTCTGCTTGGAGACCAAATAGAAAAAACTGAATACGAAGTGCTAAAGGCAAAGGTAGAAATTACAAAAATGTATACTGAGTTACTTGAGAAAACGAATGAATATCTTAATGGATATCATGAAGTTATGCTTGATAATGTAGCCATATATTCTCAGATGGCCAGTTTTGGAGTAGAGGCACCTGTCGCTAACGCAATTATATCGTTTTCTCAAGAACTTGGATCTGAACACACAGTAATACTTATTGGTATAGATCATGAAGGCTCTAAGTGGAGCGTTAGAGTGGCAGGAAGAACTATATATCTGTCGCAACTTAAGTCTATTTTAGATTTGGCAAAGCAGCATTTTGATAAGATTGCGAAATCTCACGGAGCACTTATTGTAAAAAAAGAAACATCCGTAATAAATTAGAGGATAAAAATGGAAGAAAAATATTTATTGATTGTTGATACTGAAAGTTATGCTGGAAATTTCGAGAGACAACTTGGAGCATATATGACTGGCCAAATTGGAGATTGTGGAGTTGGCCAAGAAGAAGCAAATTTGTTTATAGCAGATGTTGATGAACAAACTTATGAGTGGTTTGCTGATAATATATCTGATGTTCCAGATGATAATGGAAATAGACGTCCAGCTAACATATCTCCTACTCCTGGATGGTTTAACACTGGACATGGAAAGCATTATCGATATGGAAAGAAAGAGTGTGAAACAAAATACCCAGCCTATTTAAGTGTTGAGATGGAGTTTTATAAAGAACCGCCCAGTGATATGTTAGACCTAATGTGTAAGCGAGCATACGAATTTTCGAAAGACACAAGAGTTAAATACTGTAGCCGCCCGAAAAAAATAACAGCGATTAGACTTGTGAAAAGAATCACACAAGATATCGAAGTGCTAAGGAAATAATATGAACATAGAAAATATCAGAACGCTACGCAGACGAACACAAGCAAGTTATGCTGAATGTAAAAAAGCACTAATCGAAGCGGATCAGAATATTGAAGAGGCTGAACGCATTTTAATGTCAAAGGGGCTTCGGTTGGTTGATTCTGCTCCCACAGAAGATATGGAAATGGGTGTTGTTAACTCTTATATTCATACTGGTGGCAGAGTTGGAGTTCTTGTTGAAACTCACTGTAGAACTGATTTTGTTGCCAAAACAGAAGAGTTTCAGCATTTTGTAAAAGAGGTTGCTTTACAGGTTGCTTCAATGAAACCACAGTATATTTCCAGAGATGACATATCAGATGACGAGCTAATAGCCGAGTATGAAAGAAGACTTGCGCGACTTGAAAATGTTGGAGAGAAAGGTAATCTTGAAGATCTTGTAGAAGCTGAAATGGTACAATGGTATGCGGAATCATGTTTGTTGGAGCAAGCCTATGTTAAACAGGGCTCTAAAATAGTCAAAGAGTTATTGGCAGAACTTATTAATAAAGTTGGAGAGCCCTGTAGAATTAAAAGGTTTGTCAGATGGGAGATCGGCGCAAACAATGGAGAGATAAGAGTATCCCAACCTCAGCAAAAAGTCGAAGACTTAGAGGATACATGGCCTGATGTTATCAAAGAACGTTTTAAGACGCCAGCGCTAATTATGTTGTTTGGAATTTGTTTATTCATATTGTCTGTATTTTCATTTTAAGGAGTTGCGATGGCAGGATATATTCCAAAAGAGCTTTTTGTCGCGATGCGCGCTGAGCAAGAAATTATATTAAAACCGGAAAACGAAAAGTGTAGTGTGCGATCATCTTTTATTGTTCCAGCAGAAAGTGTGAAATTTGTTGCTACCGCAAATGCGTGGAAACGAACCTATAATTATAATACCAGATCAACAATAGAAGGGGATTCAATCAAAATTCACAATGAGCCTGTAGGTGGCGTTAGAATTGTAGGATTGAGTCATCGTGGTAATGGTGGTAGAGCCTACAAAGTTATTTATCCTCCTAATTATTTAGTAGATTTTAGAGAAGAGGTTCTGTTAGATGTTATGTATAATAATGGAGTAGCTCCAGGTGGTGTACTTAATGGTCAATATGTGTGGTCAGTAAATAATAGCCAAATGAAATTAATTCGTATGGGATCTGATACATATAAAGAATTATCAGTTGCGGATGATCTTAGCAAATTAAAACGAATATCGATCAAAGACTTGAAGCCTGGGTTTGTTTATGTTGGCAAAAGCGGCCCGCCATCAGTGTTTATCGGTTTTGTATCTACCTTGTTTATGAAACCAATATGGAACTTTAATTATGATATTGGTGGTTATGGACGCACACTAACGAGAATTGAAACAACCAAACGCAAAGCAATGCTGTGGTTTAAATCTAATCGTAGTAAAAACAATACGTTGGAAAATCTTTCAGATAAATTGACTAAATATTTAGGATATATACAAGATGTAAAAGTTCTTGACTATTGGTACATGAGCATAGAGAATGGGCACAACGCAAGAAAAGAAATAGGATCGATTACTATTCCCAAAGATGTAGTTTATATTATAAGAGATATTAAACGAAATGAAGTTATTAGTGAGATAACTGCGGCTTTGCGAGAACAGAGAATTATGCCAGTGAATCAACAAACTCAAGTTGAGGTAAACACTTTATGCGCAAACTCTTCACTTCTCAATATGGTTCCTTATGGAGAAGATCCAGCGGATAGTATTTGTACAGCATATGAAAGGATGTTAGGACTATGACAATTCCAATGTTAGGTATTTTAATTGTTGGTGGTATTGCTTTGATATTTGGCCTTTTTTGTATGATTTCAGAGTTTATACAGGTAAAAAAGTTTAACGAAACTTATGATGAAGTGCCCGAAGGATATTGGGAGAATGTAGAACAATATCTTGCCAATAGACCGCCTTTGCCTCCCGAGCCAAAAGATGATGATCCGCCGCCAATTTATTAATAGCATTTGTATAGCAAACTATTAATAATACAGTATTTTGTTGGAGGAAGCAGTCATGAAAAAAACAGTTTTGTTTTTACTTTTGCTTTTCGGTTTAAGTTGTGAGGGTCTGCCCCAATTCGAAATTGACTCATATACTGGTTTTCGTAAAAACTTGTCATGGGCCGATATGGACTTAAATAATGATGGAGTAGGGGAAAATTATGTTACGTCCATAAAAAACCAGCCCTGTTCAGATTGTTTCATTTATTCAGCAGTTGGACTGTTAGAAATACAATATCACATAGATCATGGGATAAATGTTTCACTAAACCTATCAGAACAAAACATACATAATTGCATGAAAATATCCTGTTCTGATACTGGTGATGCTCGAACAATACTTGATTATATTCAAAGGTTTGGAGTGTTAGAAGAGTATTACGTTGAAAGTGGGGACTGGGGAAAGTGTGAGAATTGTTCGGTTTATTTATCAACAAAGACTGGCAATACCTATATTTCACACATTCCGTTTTATAAGTTTAAATCATGGAAGCCGGTCACTAATTCCTCTATGACATATGCTCAACGCAAGATAGCATTAGTTACTGCCTTACAAACTGGGCCCGTAATTGCGTATGCTGCTTGGGGCTTCAAGGCTGATGGCAACATCAGATATTGTGTGAATGATGGAAAGGCTGGCGGACATGCCATTATTATTGTAGGCTATATTAATAATGGCGAAGCATTTTTGGTCAAGAACAGTCATGATGAGGGCGAGTTTCTTCGGTTGGTTTTTGATGGAGCTGATAAGTGTGCGTTTGCTGAAATAGCTGTTCAAATAACTCCAAACTCTACATATGTAGAGTGGGGCAGCGGAGAAAGTTTCTGTTATTCAACAGATGATTTTGATGGTGACTCTATCCCCGATGCTCATGATAATTGTCCTTGGGACAAAAACTTGGATCAGAAAAATACAGATGGGGATATGTTCGGTGATGTTTGTGATCCATGTCCCAATGATAGAGGAGCGAGTGGGTATTATTGTGCTCCAAAGACACAAACTATCTATAATCAAACGACACCTGATGGTAGTATTATAATGCCTGATTCAGCAATTAAGGAGATACAATGAACAAGTATGGAATAATAGTTCAGGCAACCGAAGAGTTCTTGAAAAAGTTTCTTAGTGATAGGGTTTTACATAGACTTGATGTTCTTGAACAAACGGTCAAACCAATGATTTTAAGGAACTGGGGCATTAGCATATTTGATGAGAAAATTATAGAGTGTAAGGCTCAATATGATGTAAAATCAGATAGGTTTTTGTTCAGGCTGAGGTCTGACAGGCCAGTGATTGGGTTTGTATGTATAGCAGAGGGTTGTAAATATCCTATGAAAAGATGGTTTTTAGACTGATTTAATTGGGGGTGTCCCGGTTTCGATTGGTGCGAACTATGTAATAATTGCAAGTCAGAGGGTGTTTGGGACCTCTGTAAAATCCAACAAACAAAAACAAATACCGAGCAATACGCTCTAGCTGCCTAGCAGCCGTCCTACTAATTCTCTTGTCTGTGACTATTAGATAGGGCGACGACGAACAGACTGGCCCTTGGAACTCGGTTCCGGTGAAAAGGGCGAGATTTAGGAACAAACTCTTATGCGAGCCTGTCAGTGGGCGCAAAATAAGAGTATAAAACACTGAACAAACTTGTAGTAGATTATTATTTAGCGCGTCAAGACGCGAGTTCGACTCTCGCCACCTCCACCTAACTATATAGAATTGTGTGAAATTATGAAAATTAAGATTTGTAATCTGAAGCGTTGTCATCCTAATACAAAGAGAGTTCTTAAAAAACTAACTCTTTATCAGTGTGATGAAAGTAAAATGTTTGAAATTATTACAAGTAATTGGGATGATAGACATGTTATTAATATAGCCATATGCTATATAGAAGGAAAAATAGTAGGGTGGGCTTCAGATTGGACAGGAACAAAAACTAATGACAATCACTGGATTTGTTGTTTTGTTAAACCAGAATGCCGTAGAAAAGGTGTTGGAACCGCTTTGTGTAATAAATTAATAGAGAGAAAAAAATTTGCTTTTGGCAAAGCATGGGATTTGGAGTCTGAGGAATTTTGGGAAAGCATAAAAAATAAAAACAAATATTTTAACGTTGTTAGATAAAGATATCAATAAAGGTGTATAATAACATGAAAACATTAGCTTGACAGTAAGAATTCACCGGTTTCACCGGCCAACCTAATACAATATCACTATTGTATAATAAGGGAAGATCTTCCCTTGGGCACACTCGCAGCACAATTAGTTCATGCAGCAGGAGAAACAGGGCCAGTTGAGCCTGGGACTCACGCTGTAGTTTTGTCCGCAAAAGACGAAAAACATCTTTTACGAATAGAACACCAACTTTCCAGGCATCAAATAAAACATCATAGCATTCGAGAACCAGATAGCCCCTGGAATGGTGAGCTTATGGCCATTGGTTTGTACCCCACTAGTGATAGGGGGTCGGTCAAACCAATAACCAAAAAGCTTCGGCTGTTACTAGGAGGAAAAAATGATTGATGTTAAAAAATTGAGGGAAGACTTGATGAACAAGGACCATACACTTTATTGTAGTGTTATGGCACACTTACGGGGTAAGCTTCATATGACTAAAGTAAATGGTAGAACTATATACGATGTAACTGGAGATGATTGCTGGAGTTATTTCGGATATAATAACAAAGAGTGTGTTGCAGACGCAAGGCGACATATGTTCCACTGGACGATGGAAGATCAGGCTGCTTTGGTAGAAGCAACTATCAATGATTACAGTATAAATGAAGAGGATCATGAAGCTGTCCCAGTAGTTGAACCTGTTGTAGAGCTGCCTAAAAAGACTAGCTTTGTGGGTAATTTGTTAGAATTTATTAGACGAATTGTATCATAAACAAATTGGAAGAGATCATATCTCTTCCTTTTTCACCCATAGCTCAACGGTGGAGCGCTAGCCTTAAGCAAGCAAGAGGTTGCCGGTTCGAGTCCGGTTGGGTGATCATGCTAATAAAAATAAAAGTTGTTACTAAAGCGTCTCAAAATAAAGTGGGTGAAAAGGTTGGAGAGTATAGAAAAGTCTATGTAACCGACCCACCAGAGCATGGTAAGGCTAATAAGACTGTGATTAGCCTTATCGCCAAATGGTTGTCTGTATCAAAATCAAAAGTTAAGATAAGTTCTGGATTTTCTTCGCAGATCAAAACAATAGAAATTGATGAATGATATGTCGATATTTGGTATGTTTTTAATCTTATTATATTTAAATTTTACTTTGAGGTGAGTTATGGAAAGCGTACTATTACTGAATCAGTCGTATGAACCCATATCTGTGATCAACTGGCAAAAAGCCATATCCATGCTTACACTTGAAAAGGTTGAAGTAATCAAGGAATATGACAATAAGAAAATACGTTCTCGATATGTTATTCTACAGATGCCAGCCGTAGTTAGGCTGTTAAAGGCTTTCAGGAGACCACGTAAGATGGTTAAGTTCAACAAGATGAATGTATTAGCCAGAGACCGTTGGACCTGTCAGTATTGTAATCAGAAGTTCTCAGCGGGAACCTTAACCTATGATCACGTTGTTCCAAAATCAAAGGGCGGAAAAACGATATGGGAAAATATTGTAACATGTTGTTCTGTTTGTAATGGAACTAAGGGCAACCGTTTGCCTCAAGAGGCTGGCATGAAGTTGCGCAAGAGACCAACCAGACCAGATTGGGTGCCGATTTTTTCCGCATCGCTCTCGCATGGCCGAATTCCAGAAGTTTGGAAAGATTTCTGCTACTTAGATTAATTTCGAAAAAAAATCCTTGACGATTTCGTCGCGACGGTTTAAGTCAATAACTGAACGCCGCGACGAATTCTTTAATTAACCCCTTTTTTGGAGGAAAACATATTGTCAAAATTTCGTCTCAGCGCTCGACAATTGGATGAGGAGCCTTGGAAACAAAAAATCGTAACACCAAGAATAGCAACGGTAGGAATTGTCGAGTCTAAAGATAAACAACATGTGCTTATTATTAAAAGAAAATATCCTCCTTATGGCTACGCATTTCCCGGTGGTTTGATGGAACTCGGTGAACTGATCGAAGAAACCACAATAAGAGAGGTATTTGAAGAAACAGGAATAGAGGCAAAGCCTCTCGGAATTCTCAATATTAGTTCGGATCCGGCTCAAGATCCTAGATGGCATGTTGTTATTATACATGTTTTAATGGAGGCTATTTATGATACTGAGCCAAAGGCTGGTGATGATGCGTTAGAGGCAACATGGGAAAATATAGATTCAAAAGATTTACCATCAAAACTAATAGATGTTTGTCGTTCTACGTTGGAAGAGTATAAAGAGTGGAAGAAAGATAAATACAAATTAATGGATCTTCGTTAACCAAAAAAGGGAAGTGTATATGAAATATTTTCTACTTATAATTAGCTTTTTAATGATCGGATGTGGGTTTGGCGGTTTTACGGTTAAAACTGGAGACTTAGCTACGGCATATAGGAACCAAGCAGATTTGAATCCAGAAAAGATCTGTACACCATATATGCTTGAAAAAGTATGGGATCTTATAAACAAAGGAAGCTATTATGGTTTTACCAAAGATGACTTACACAGGTGGTCTGGAGATGAACTATCTAAATTAGCAGGTTCTAACTTAAGTTGGATGACTTTGTATCCACAAAAGATTTTTGATATTTGGGCCAAAATTGATATGGTTGCTAGGGATAAAAAGCTTACTCGTAGTGAAGTTTGTTATACTGTGATAAAAGGTATTATAAAGAACTTAAAAAAATATGATAAGTGGGCCAATTTTAGTGATGCTGTGGAAGGTGAGAAGCGTTTTTCTGGGATGATAGGTTCAGATTATTATGGCCTCGGATTTTTGATGAAAGCTGATTATAAGAATAGCCGTCTTTTTGTGAGTCATGTTTATAAAGATTCGCCTGCCGAAAAAGGTGGTATGAAAGACTTTGATGAGATTTTTTCTATAGATAAGAAAGTAATTGGCAAACTGGACATTAAGAAGGTTATGATCCAGTTTCGCGGCAAAAGAGGCTCTAAAGTTAAGGTACTTATTAAGAGAAAGAGCTGGAAGGCTCCAAGAACGCTCACATTTATTAGAGATCTTGTGCCTTATAAAGATGCCCGCTGTTATATGATCGGGGAAATTGCTTATTGTAAAGTATTTGGATTCACTAAAAATACGGTTAAATATTTTGAAGATGAACTTAGTGAACTTCCAAATTATAACAAACTGATAGTAGATTTTAGAGACAATCCTGGTGGTCTCATATTTAGTGCTACAAACATGCTAAATAGAATGTGGGTAAAGGACATGACGCTTGCTATCCTTGTTAAAAGGGAATACGGCTTTGTTCCTTTTGGAGATAATACGCATAAAGAACAGTTACTTAAAAACAAGAAGGTTGTGGTGCTTATTAACAAGGGCTCTGCTTCTGCGACTGAATTGGTTGTAGCTGCTTTAAAAGACTATAAGTCTGCGACTCTTATGGGCGAAACGACTTTTGGAAAAGGGGTGAGTCAAACGAATCACTTTATTTTGGGAGCTGTTCTGGCCTATACAAGCATGCATTTTATTAGTCCGCATGGCAATATTATTAATGAAATTGGCGTGAGTCCAGATATCAAGGTTGGTATGACTTTGGAGGATTTTATAGACAACAATGATACACAACTTAATGCTGCTATCAAGTTGTTGAAAAAGGAGAGTTTATGACAAGATTTGAACAAGCGGAAGATATGTTAAATGAGGTTGAGTTAGCGATATCTCAAGGATCTAATTTACGAAAAGATGACTATCCTAAAGAGTTATTGCTTGGAATTGCTACAGAAAATGGGAGAGAGTGGCACATTAGGATAAGTAAATTGCGCAATGAATTCGGATGGAAACTTATTAACATCCATTGGTCGCTTCCTGATAGTTTTGATGGTGATACAATTCAATTGGGAGAAGATGGAAATTATTATATTAAGGAGGATTAAATGAATAAGTTTGGGAGGTATCTTTAGTTCCGCTTTGGTTGAAATTAGAGCAGCTGAAGGAGGAGATGATGCTAAGTTATTGGTTGGAGATATATTTCAAATGTACTCCAAATGGTGTAGAATAAAGGGCTTTGAAATAGAAGTTTCATATACGGGTTATGGGAAGATAGGGTTTTCTCGTATAGAATTTGTAGCCAGTGGTAAAGATGTATATGAAACGTTTCTACCAGAATCAGGTGGTCATCGAGTGCAGAGGGTTCCACCAACCGAAAAAAAGGGAAGGAGACAGACATCAACTGTAACCGTAGCAGTACTTCCAATGGTTAGTGATATTCAGTGCTTAATTGATGACAAAGATCTAACCTGGGATATTTTTTGTTCTTCTGGTCCTGGGGGCCAGCATAGGAATAAAGTTGAAACGGCAGCAAGGGTTACTCACAAACCAAGTGGTATTTCTGTTGTATGTTGTGATGAGAAATCTCAGAAACGCAATAAAGATAGAGCGCTTGAAGTTTTACGAGCCCGGCTATATGCTAAAAACTTAAAAGAGTCTTTGGACAAGGAAAATAGTGATAGGAAACAGCAAATTGGAAAGGGTCAACGCGGAGATAAGATTCGTACTTATCGTTTTCAAGATGATATTGTTGTAGATCACAAGACTGGAAAGAAGGCTAATTTAGCATCTGTTGTTGCTGGAAATATAGATATACTGAGATAAAAAAAGAGGGGCCATTTGGCCCCTCTTTTCGTTTGATCTTTATTTATCATCTGCGAAGAAGTCTGTTACATCGTGGCGTCTTCTGCGCTGGCTGATTTCGTTAGAATTTTCTGGTCCTGGCCTTCTTTTGATTTTATCCCAATCATATACATCAAGACCTTCAGGAATAGGCTTTCTTTGTAGTGAATTAACAGCCGCTTTGATTTCTGGACAAGCAGTGTCAAAAGGTGCGGATGCGGTGGGGCAATCTGGATTTGGTCTGACATTCATATCTACCGCATCTTCTGGAAGATATGGTTCTTTTTCTCTACCCTGTGTCCATGCCTCAGTTCCTTCACCATAAAGCTTTTTAGTTGCTGCTTCATATTGTTTTTCTATTATAGACTTGCGTTCTTCCCAAAGCTTATTTTTTCTAAGATTTGGGCGTTTCTTATCGATTAGTTGTTTTACAACATTATAAACATTTGGGTATGTTCGTTTCTGATATGTTTTCCCTGTTGGTTTATAGTTGATGTTGATTATCTCACAACTGGCAGAAACTGGTGCGCCTTTTGAGTCTAATCTTATACTAACCAAGAAACTATCAACTTTTGGTATTTTTATTACTTTTTCTTCTTTAATGACTTTACCAGCACGATCCAGTTTTGGTTTGTTTGTTGCCATATCTATAACCGGAACGAGAGTAGTCTTTTTAATAAAGCCGTGCTTTGAAACTATTTTTTTAACCGGTGCGGCTTCTATTTTTCCAGATGGCTCTACAAACTCGTTTTCAGTAGGCGCGAAGATTGTTTGGCGTTCTTCTTCTAACATTTTGAGTTCTTCTTTCTTTTCTGGAGAAAGATTCTCTAATCTTGTTTTGCGCTCTTCTCGTTGAACACGAAATTGTTCTCGTTGTTCTTCAGTTACGCCCACATAGTCTTTTGTTTTTTTAACGCCTTCTTCGCCTTTTTCAACTACCCTGAGATCATCGTCACCTTCTAAATCGATGTCTTCAAGTTTGGTAACTCCAAGGTTTAATTCAGTTCTAAGCATTTTGTTTTTTTCTAAATTAAGTCGGCGTTCTTTTTCTTTACGTTCTACTACGCCGCCAGTACCATGCCACAGAAAATCTCCACTTTCTCTGTTAAAAACAGCACCAAATCTACGACGCCTTTCGGTGCCTGGCTCTATTACAGTAACGTGTACATATTTTCTACCAGTTTTGTCTGGTCTATCGGCTTCATTACTGTGCATAAGTGGAATGATTTTTGAGCCAAAGCGCTTTTCAATTTTAGACTTCAGCATATCTTCAAACTCTACAGCACTACGTTCTGGAGTATGTATGAAAAATGCTTTATAAGAATTGGGCTGACTGGTATAATCTGGGTTCCACTCAAAGTATACAAAGTATTTTCCTTTTACTTTTCCAAAATCTTCTGCTGGAGCCTCTTCAGCTTTCTCTTCTTGAGATAGTCCTGGCTCAGGAAGTTCTTCCTGCTTGGGAGATAGTTTTACAGATGACCATGGTATTGCTCCCTTAAAAGTAACTGATCCGGTACCGCGCTCATCTAAGGTGAAAGAATATCCTTGTTTCAAACTTGTTTTTGTATCAAGTAACAGAACATAAATTGTATCACCAGGGTGAACACCAAAGTTGTGATATCCATATTTGCCTATTTCATTAGTAAGCTGATCTTCAGCCTTACCTCTGCCATCCCATTTGAAGACACTATAAGATGTCTCTATTTTGTTTGAAGAGTTGTTTAACCACATAACCGCTTTGGAGTATTTTTTTCCTGGTTCTATAGTGAATCTACGGACGCGCCATGCTTCTTCACCTGGAGGTGTTACTGGTTTCTTTGGCTCTTCTTCTGTCTCTTCGTCGGTTTCTCCTGGTCCAAATAAATCCATTTGACCAGCAGCTAATCTAAGAATGTATTCCATATTAGAACCTTTCTTTTTTCTTTTTCTCTTCGCTTTTTCTGGAGCTGGCGCTGGCGGAGGAGTAGTTACGGATTCTAAACCTGGAGCAGTTGGAGCTGGATTCTCTTTTTCTATTTCTTCTTCAGCTTCTTTGAGATCCTTATCAACATCTGGATCTGGATCCAATGGAGTAGCTTCAGAGGATTGACCGCTATAATACTTTTTAACTTCTTCTGCCAAATCAAAATCTGCGGGCAACTCTGATTCTTCGAGTTCTGCCTCTAATTCTGGCAGTTTTTCTTTTAGTCTTTCAGCTTTTGCTTCGAACTGTACTGCGGCAGCTTCTTTCTTAGCCCAGACAAACTTTTCAAAAGCTTTGCGCCTACGATCATATTTTTTCTTAAGACCTTGGCGTGTTGCGTCTGGATTCGCATCAAGAAACATCATATATTCTATTTCATTGGGGCGCTCGAACATTAGTTCGTTTGCTTCATCCCTTGTTTCTAGGTGCTCTTCTATCTTATCTGTAGAAACTCCTAAACGAGTGGCTAAAGCATCTACAAGTGCTTGACGCTCTTCAACTCCAAGAGGTTCTTTACTTTCGTCATAGTTTTTTAACATCTGACGAACATCTGGTGGGACGCTTTTATCTACTTTTGTTTTTTGTACGACTTTCCAATGATCCTTTTTATAGTCTTCATATACGTCGCCCCATTCATTTTTAAATTCTTCTACGTCTACTTCTGGATTATAATGAAAGTAAGTGTGGACTTTAAGTCCCCTATTTTTCTTATCATTCCATATGGTTCTAACATCTTCGCGTTGCGAAGCAGCTATTTTTTCATATCTATTTATAACGCTTTGAAGAGATGCTATTTTACCTTCAATTTTGTGTCTTCTAACTGCTGGTAAAAACTTTTCTCTTAAGAATTTCATCCAGCCGTGGGTAAAACTACCGGATGCTTCATCCCAGCCGAATACTGGCTTTAGTTTATCCCAGTTCCAAGCAGCAATATCAACACTTTTAAATGCTGGGCCTTTAAGACCTTCAACCTGTTCTGGAGATAATTTTTCTTCTTGTTCTTTGGTAACACGACGCCTTACATCGGCCATGCCTGTTCCAAGGATTACGGCAGGAGCAACGAATCCATATCTTCCAAGTTGTTTGGCAGAAGAAGGAACTATTTCTCCATTATCATCTTTTTTAATAAAATCTTGTGCTTCTGGTGGAAGGTTGTCGATTATTTTTGCGTTATATTCGGCCACCATACTACGGAGCAGTTCTGGAGACACATGTAGCGCTTCAGTCATTTCTGCTGTTGAGTAGTATTTTCTATTTTCCAGAGGAATTGGTTTGCCTCTTTTGTCTAACTTTGGCTCACCACTTGTGGGGTCCCTTTCAACATTAAGTCTATACCACAATATATCTTCAAGTTGTTTTCTTGGAGTGGTAGGAAGTTCATTGATTTCTTGAAGTTTGGTTATACCCCTGGTTTCATAGATTTCTCTAAGTGCGTTTGGACCAAGATACTTATACCTTGGGGCAAGCTCTTCAAATGCCATATCTGGGGTGAACGCCTTGTTTTGTCTTTTCTTTATGGCGATATATTTTTTTAAACGCTGAAAAACTTTAATACAATTTTGACATTCCTCAAGATAGATTGGTCTATTTTGAAAATTACATACTGGGCAGGTTTTTGCGAGCACGGCATTGGGGGAGTATTTTTTAAGCATGCCGAGGCCACCTTCTGTTTCTACCCAAGTGATTTGGCCTTTTTCCAGTTTGCCAGGCATTTCTACCTTTTCGTCTTCTGGAATTTCTTCTTCTGGCTCTTCTGGGGCCGGAGTGGCATCTGGAGAAGGAGCTTCTTTGAGGTCGTCAAAGACTTCTTCTAATTCCTCTGGCTCTGCTGGCTCGTCAGGCATTTCAGATTCGTCTGGTTCTTCTGTCAGCTCAGCCTGTTCACGTTCTAATTCTTCTTGTTGCTCTTGTAGTTTACGAAGTTGCTCTTCCAGTTCGGCTCTTTCCTCATCTGTGAGATCTTCTTCGGCGGCTAAAGAAACAAAAATGTCATTAGATACTATCTGATTATAAATTGCTTTTATAGAATCACGTCTTTTCATAGGCATTTCTCCCCATCCTGAGATGTATTTGCTATCGTTATTATATCATTGTATTAATAGAACTTTTCGCTAATGGAGAAAATATGTTAGATCAAATACGAGGAACAATATTAGGCACCGCTATTGGAGACGCTCTTGGCATGCCAGTTGAAAGTTTTAAACCCGAGAAAATTAAAGAACTTTATGGAAAAATTAGAGGTTTGGAAGAGCCAAAAGATGAGAATCCTTATCATAAATTGCACAAAGGACAGTGGACTGACGATACTCAGCTAATGATGGCTATCGCAGAGTCACTAATAGATAAAAAATGTATTGATTACAACGATATAGCAACCAAACATGTGGAAAAATTACACGAAGCTCGTGGTTGGGGAAAAGCCACTACCGAATCTGTCAAAAGGATACAAAATGGTATAAAGTGGTGGGCATCTGGTGAACCAGGCGCTGCTGGTAATGGTCCTCCTATGAAAATTGCCCCTATTGGTGTTCTTTATGGCTTGGGTGCTATTAATAAAGCAGAGCTTATTACGGCCGCGATTAACATATCGAGAATGACTCATGGCGATGTGCGTGCTATAGTTTCTGGAGTATTACAGGCGTGGTTAATAGGCAGAGCCATTATGGGTGGAACTGATGGACTTAGATCAGCTCTTCATAATGTATATTATGAATGTTGGCATCTTGAGATGTCTTTGATTACCTTAAATGCGACCTATTCTCCATTACACATACACATAGCGGAGATAGAAAAGAACTCACATAAGTCAAATAAAGAAATACGAAAAAGGTTTGGAGCGAGTGCTTTTGTAAACCAGTCAGTACCATTTACATATTCCATGGTATTGAAATATTTAGATAAACCAGACGTCGGCATGATAGAGATAATAAACCAAGGTGGTGATGCTGATACTACAGGGGCAATGGCAGGTGCTTTATTTGGTGCCGCTGGCGGAATTGATATTTTTCCAAACGAGTTTACTAATTTTCTTGAAGATAGAGAAAAGATTATTAAGTTGGCAGAATCATTATATTATCTGTTTAAACAATGAAAAAACTTACTAAAAAACAAATATCAGAGATAAGAAAAGATCCTGATAACCAAAATTGGTATTATATTTCAAGAAACCAAAAATTATCCGAGGCTTTTATAGCAGAATTTCAAAATAGAGTGGATTGGGGTTATATTTCAATATATCAAAAATTATCCGAGGCTTTTATGGCAGATTTTCAAGATATAGTGGAGTGGACTAATATTTCAATACACCAAAAACTTTCTGAGGATTTCATAGCAGATTTCCAAGGTAAAGTTGATTGGGATTGTATTTCAAAATTTCAAAAGTTATCTCAAGGTTTCATAGCAGAGTTCCAAGATAAAGTTAATTGGTGTTGTATTTCAGCATACCAAAAGTTATCTCAAGATTTCATAGCAGAGTTCCAAGATAAGGTTAATTGGATTTGTATTTCAATACACCAAAAACTTTCTGAGGATTTCATAGCAGATTTCCAAGGTAAAGTTAATTGGGATTGTATTTCAACATATCAAAAACTTTCTGAGGATTTCATAGCAGATTTCCAAGGTAAAGTTGATTGGGTCTATGTTTCAATATCTCAAATTTTATCTGAGGATTTTATAGCGGAGTTTCAAGAGAGAGTTGATTGGATTAATATTTCAAGATACCAAAAATTATCCGAGGCTTTTATAGCAGAATTTCAAGATAGGGTGGATTGGAGTAGTATTTCCGCATATCAAAATTTATCCGAGAGTTTTATAGTAGAATTTCAAGATAAGGCTGATTGGCTTTATATTTCATCACACCAAAAGTTATCGCAAGATTTCATAGCAGAATTCCAAGATAAGGTTGAGTGGATTTATATTTCAAAACATCAAACACTATCCGAGGATTTCATAGCAGAATTTCAAGGCAAGGTTAATTGGGTTTGTATTTTAAAATTTCAAAAATTATCAGAAGAATTTAAGCAGTATTTTGCTCATAAATTATCTACTTAAAGGAGCATAAGTTGTCAAGAGATTTACAATTAAAACGAGGTGGCAAACTGTTCACAAAGGAGTGGGACTCTGAAGAAAATGATTTCATAGAACAGGAAATAGATATTGAAGAATTTATGTTTCACTTTTATGACTCTATTTGTTTAGATAAGGGCGTTATATTAAGAGATGTGTTTCTTATGATAGGACAAAACCTTGAAGTTTGTTCTTTCGCTGTAGGATGTCCATTTCTTGATGATTTGGTGGATGAGGCACTAACCACACCGAAAAAAAACAAAGATAAGGTTGGTATGGCAGCTGTAAAGCTATCATGGAGCGTTTTTATTGAAGAAGAGGACGAAGGCAAGTCTATACTCGACCATCTAAGTTTTCATGGTATTGGAGATAGAGAGTATGCGCTTGAATTCGTTCCCATCAATGAATTGGTTATGTACCCCATAATCATTGATGAAAACTATATTATTCACGACGGCTCAGATGAGGACAAAGTACATTTATCTACAACGAAAAAGTTTGTTTTGATTGATCTAATACGTGGTGTTGTAGATGAATTGTCATATATGGGCCCCCCAGATATTAGAGAGTTTGCTCTCGCAGAATTACAAAGAAGCGCAGAAAAAGACGAGGATGGTATGCCCAAAATGTTTACCATGGAAGACTTAGAAAAACGGCAGAGGGAAAAGATGGAGAAAAATAAGAAGCCCTGTCGTATTTGTGGTGAGGATTCCCGTTCTCCAGATTTCAGTAAACCAAATGATCTCTGTTTTAAGTGTTATAAAGAGGTAAAGGAAAATTAAAATGACTATATATGAGCGGTTAAATAGTGAACTTAAAGATTCTATGTATGCGAAAAATGACGTAATAAGAGACTATATAAAAACTATAAAATCAAGAATTACAGAGCGAATGGTAGCGAAAAAATTAAACAGAAATGAGCCCCCAGAAGATGAGCTTGTGTTAGAAGTAATAGCGTCTTATAAAAAATCTTTGGAAAAGGCTATTGAAGAGTTTGAAAGTGGTGGAGACAGATCAGCCCAACTTGTGCTGGAGTATAAAAAAGAAATTGAGTTTTGTAAGGGATTTCTTCCAGAAAAGGTTGAATCTACTGTTGATCTTGACATGCTCGTTGATGAGGCCATTGCTGCTATTGGCAATAACGCTGGTAAAGTAATGGGATATATTATGAAAAACAATAAATCTTTGGATGGGTCGGCTGTAAAGTCTGTGGTAATTAAAAAGTTGCAGGGATAAATATGGAATTTACTCTTACAGAGAAAGAAAAACTGTTTCTAAAAGCGGCGGAAAGGGTTATAGAAGAGTGGCGAAGTGTAATGGAATTAGACCCAATTTGGGAAATATCAGTAGATATAATTGAAGATGAGCATGAAGGCGCCAAAGGCGCCATTAGTATTGGCGAATCTCAATATTATAGAGCACCAATTTTGTTATGTGAAAGTCTATTTGAGATGGATGAAGAAGGATTTTTGGGTGAATTAAACGATGAAGTTATACCTCATGAACTAACTCATCTTGTGGCGGCCGACTTCTTCCGAACGGCCCTATTAGTTGCTGGAGATAATGAACACCTAAAAGGTGAATTGCGATATAAGTATGAACAGTTTACGGTAAGATTTGCACATATAATAACAAAACTAAGAAATGAAAACTTGAGGTTAAGATATGAGCTTGAAAACCCAGATTCTGAGCCCGAGGCTAATGTTATAGACGAAGAAAGTTTGTAGGGATATGTTATGAGTGAAAGTGTTCAGTATATTATAGTTAGAAAAGACTTAATAGAAAAGATGGGTATTGGTAAAACTGCGGCTCAAGTAGCTCACGCATCTTTAGGGGCAGTTATTGAAAAGGTTAGAGAAGAAGATGTTTATAACATAATTGATGTTGAAAAAACACAAATCATTCGCGGGGAAGCCATTGATGCTTGGTTTGCTGGCCGGTTTACTAAGTTGGTAGTTTATGTAAAAACTAAAGAAAAATTGCTTAATTTGGCAAAAAGACTTGACAAAGAGATTCCAGGGATTAAGTTATCATATATATATGATAAATGTTTAACCAAAATTGAGCCAGAAGAGGAAAATGGCACCACACTAACATGTATTGGGGTGGAGCCACTAAGTATAATAAATGTTCCAAAATGTTTAAAAAAGTTGCGCTTGTTAGAATAATAGGAGTTGTTTTGCCGGGTCGAAATAATAGAAAAATTTTTGTAAACAAATCAGAAAAAATACACCATAATAGATATAATTATGATAAGGTAAAGTACGTAAATAGTAAAACAAAAGTTACTATTATTTGTCCTATACATGGAGAGTTTGATCAAATTCCCAACTCCCACCTATGTGGACATGGCTGCCCAAAGTGTCACTATTATAAAGATGATGTTAAAAATGTTTTTATTTCTAAAGCACAACAAACACATAAAAATAGATATAATTATGATAAAGTAAAGTACGTAAATAGTAAAACAAAAGTTATTATTCTTTGTCCAAAACATGGAGAATTTAAACAATCTCCAGTACATCACTTAACTGGTGGTGGTGGTGGCTGTTCAAAATGTAGAATTACAGATGATATAATGTTAAAGCAAAGAAAATTTATAAGTGATTCTAATATTATACATGGTAATAAGTATGAATATCATAAAGTAACATATATAAATAATTATTCTAAAGTTATTATTGTTTGTCCATCACATGGAGAGTTTTTTCAAACTCCTAACAACCACATTAAGGGTCAGGGCTGTTCAAAATGTTTTGGAAATAAAAGGCTGGACAATAATGAATTTATTAAAAGAGCCAAAAATGCCCATGGAAATTTGTATAATTATAATTTAGTTTCTTATATTAATTCATTAACCAAAGTAATAATTATATGTTCTATACATGGAAAGTTTGAACAAAAACCGCATGATCATTTAAATAATCATGGGTGCCCAATTTGCGCTAGGCTTTATAGAAATCCTATTTCTGAAAAATCCCAAAGATGGCTCGATACATTTTTAAACTTAAATATATTGCGCGAACGCACTATAAAAATAGGCAGGAAAAGTTTCATACCAGATGGTTTTGATCCTCAAACCAACACTGTATATGAATTTGATGGTGATTTTTGGCACGGAAATCCCAAAAAATATAAATCCGATGATATAAATCCTATATTAAAAATGACATATGGTGAATTATATAGTAAAACAATAAATAAAATACAAACATATGTTAAATGTGGATTCAAAGTGATACAAATATGGGAAAGTGAATGGGATGAAAATTCTAAATTTTAGATTACTGGAGTAGATATGAAACGACAAGAATATCTTGGATGGGACGAGTGCTTTATGGCCATTGCCCTGATAGCAGCTCAAAGATCTAAAGATCCGAGCACTCAGGTGGGAGCGTGTATAGTCAACAAAAAGAATAGGGTTATTGGAGTTGGATATAACGGTTTTCCTAATGGTTGTTCAGATGAAGAGTTGCCATGGGATAGAGATGGCGACTCACTAAACACAAAATATTTATATGTTTGCCATGCCGAGAAAAATGCCATATTTAACTCAGCAGGAGATTTAGATGGTGCTACGATATATGTTTCTCTGTTTCCCTGTAATGTG
>Ga0307376_10002172_pt1 | contig 19676 bp, 17 predicted proteins | sample TR2MG_FD_202536 | JGI IMG/M metagenome (GOLD analysis project Ga0307376, IMG submission 202536) | Soil microbial communities from Risofladan, Vaasa, Finland - TR-2 | ecosystem: Environmental > Terrestrial > Soil > Coastal area > Acid sulfate soil | place: Finland: Risofladan, Vaasa | collected...
AAAAAACCCCGTAAGTTTTCACCTACGGGGTTCATTTTGAAATTACTATGTTTAACTAAAGACTAAATCTGTCTTGTCTACGAGCCTTTTTTCTCAACTCATTTAGGTCACGAAGTGCGTTAGGATTGAAACGCTCTCTCTTAACAACACTAACTAGGTGATTATATTCGCTTTCGCAAATAACCTGACCAACATAACCTGAATTATCACTATTCAGAACATAAGACTTTGGCGCACCGCTACCTGAAGACTGACCCTCGGTATCGAGTGTTGCTTCGAATGTCAATTCAAGAAGTTCCTGAATCTTTTCGTGAACATCGGCAGTCATGTTTTCCTTTGTTTTCTTCAATGCTTTTTCAAGCAAATCAATAACATTGGTTTGATGACTTTTCTTCAAGTCTTCATATGTTTCAGTGAAAATAAGTTCAGAACTTTTGTTCTTCAATTCACTTATAACAGCAAGCGCACCATAGCAGTCACGAATCATTAAGTCCCATACTTGTTCAGCATATGTGAATGATGGGTACTTATCAACAGCAACAATTTCACCGTCAACGAGCACAATTGTACCAATCAGATTCTTTGGACGTTCGAAGTGAGCGATAAACTGTTCCAACTTCTTATCGTACTTGTTGAAGTACTTATCAAGGTACTCGTTAGCATTTGACTCAGTGTCCTGACCTAGCTTACGAATCGCTGGATAGATACGTGAGTATCCATCATGCTTACCGATACTATCGAAAAGCATTTCACGAATCGTAACCGGAATCATACGGAACTCAGAAGTGCCACGGAAGTGACCACCCTGAGAACCCTGAACACAGCCAGCATCGTGATATGTTACGCTGGCATTCTTATTAAGATAACCAGCTTTAATCATACTGTGATTCTGAGCACTCTGCTTTGTCATTACAGCCATCTGTGTTGGCAAAATAACTTCTTTGTTCTCGTTATTGGTGAAATTAATCTCACCATAAGCACGGTTACCTGCTGTCAGAGACGTAAGTGGATTCGCAAAACGAGTATCCAGCGAGTATTCCTTGTCAGTTGTTAGACATACTACTTGCATGTTCATAATTGACTGAACTATGATATTACCATCTCTGTCCTTGACAGGACGGCAACCTTTTAACATTTCTGTAAATTCTCTTGTTACCATGATACTTGTTTTTATACGTTTACACTTATTTTTTTCGTTCTCTTAACAGGTGCAGCTTCGAGAGCAACAACCTGATTTTCCAACCAACGCTTTGTGTCAATTTCCAACAGTCTTGCGGTGATTTGTGGCTGCAATGCGATTGGATTATTGATTGCCATCGTAACGACACTCTCGCCCAATTTTCTCACATTAGAACCCACTTCAGCACCAGTGATTGGTGAAATCTGGAAAATAGGAATTTGACTTCCGGTTTCCGCACGCCAGATTGAAATAACTTCGTTAGTCAATCCATCGTAAGCATTTTCATATCCATCGGTTAAAATGAAGATTGCATCGTAAGGTTTTGCGGTATTCACTGACTTAAGCAATTCAATGAATGAAGTTGCGATATCAGTTGTTTCATCCCGTGTCTTCACGAATGTTGCACAATCTGCTGACTTACCGAGAACCTTTGCAGTAAAATCGGCAATTGCTCTTGGAGTATTCTTTGACTCGTTCTTGTGACCAGTCATTGAAGCACTATCATCTAAGATAACACCGATGCTCTTGTAATGGAAACCATCGATTTTCTTCTTTTCAGCAAGTGCGTTAATCGCCACATTCAATTCCGGTGTGAAACGAGTTTCATATCCGGTCTTGTATAGTGCCAAGAAGTCAGTTGCTTTCTGCAAATCAACGGTCTTTGTCACACCCAACTTCGCAGTTGATTTGGTCTGACGAACCTGCTGGTTCACTGAAGTCACCTTAACGTTCTTACGAACCATTCCCTTCGTTGCTTCTTTCTGAAGGTCAGTACTCCACATTGAATGATACTGTGGATGCTTTGGGCTTGAAACCAAACCAAGCAGTACTTCTTCAGGCACATTGCTAACATTTTTGATGTCAATCTTTGCCTTCTGGTATTCACTCAAAACCGGAAACTCGGTTTCACCGAAATACACACCACTATCTTTTTTAAATAAGAAAAGTAGTAATTTGAATGCACGAAGTGAACCACCATTGTAATATTTCAGGATTGATTCGTTGGCGATTGAAATTTCTTTCTCGTCATTGAATAAACCATCATTGATGATTTGCTTCTGAGCAATTGAAAGTAGGACAGATGTTTTCTTAACACCATATACGTGCTTCAATACATCGGCAATCTTATTACGGTATTTCAATGAATAGAATTCAAGGTTATCCTGACCCCAGATGAAGCCAAGAACAATCTTTCTCATTCTTTCGTTGTTTACTTTTTCATTTTTAAAATCAACAAATAAACGCAAAACATATGGAAGACCGTTTTCTTCATTCAGGTTCTTCAAAGCACTAAGGATTGCCTTATCACTCAAACCATTGTCATACCAGTCGATTGGGTTCACGATATTACACGCTCCACCTCTTGAGGTATTCTTGAATTCATTCAATAACACCTCAGACACGAATCTACCTGTTGCTCCTTTTTGAGTCGCAATGATTAGTGGAAGTTCTTTTGAAAGCTGATACTGGCTTTTTATCGCTGTACGAATAGCTTTCATTTGTTCGTCTTTGCTATGGTAATAAGTAGCACTGCTCTTAGAACCACTTGCAATTGTCAAACCATCGATTAGCGTCTGCTTAACCGTGCTCAACATCTTCTGTGTTAAAACCAATTTTTCCATAGTCTACAATTTATTTATATAATCATTAATTTAATGCCTTTGGCATATTTTTTACTCTCTCCAGAAAACCATGTAGATGTTCTATTGCCATCCTATTCTGTTCTTCTGTCTTTTTACCACCCTTATTAAAATAAAGGGTTTCAACAACTGTGGTCACTCCCTGCAACATCAAACTCTGCTTCTCTTCCTGAACCTCTTGTTTTTTCTTCAGGTCTTCAACCAATGCTTTCAATTCTGTAACCTCACTAGATTTCTCAACACAAAATCTCTGGTTCAACCACTTCAACCCAACTTCAGTTACTCTCGTGGGATAATTAGTAAAATATCCCCTTTTCAAATATTTCGGAAGTGCCCTGTTTTTCTCATTAACAATTTTGTTGAAATACAAAATGTTGTAGAGAGCATTCCGACCAACCTTACCATAATAATCATTAAGATTAAGTATGCTTGCTGTCTCACCCATTGTATACAGCATTTCTGGTTTTCTTGCCAGTTCTTCCTTAAGTGCTCTAAACTCTTTTTCTTTCTGAATGAAATAGAGTCGTGCCTCTTTTCCCTTTTCATTGTTTTGAACCATCGCAAGCTCTTTTGCGCAGTCCATTGTTATAGCATATTCAATCCTATAAACCCTCTCTGCGCCTTTCGTAGTCAACTCCCCGTTTTTGGGGAGTTGGATTCTCCCACCATTTTTTGCGAAGAAAAGACACGCAAAATCAAGGTCTTCAACAAACCCATATTTTTCTACTCTGTCCTTAAACCAAGTGGAAAAATCTTTACGTACTCCAAGGAACGCATGTAAATCTCTAGCACTTACAACTGGATTTCCAGTCTTTTTGCTTCTTCCGATTTTAATAAGTTCTTTCATATCAGACTTTTTTGAATTGATAATATCCAAATATAGGAAAAATTTCAATACGAATAACTTCTTATACGAAACAATTTTATTAATGTTACAAAAAAACAAAAAAAAAGGGCGAGTTCAATGTATTAATACATCGAGTTCCCGCCCACTTTGTTGGAATTACTATTCTTCTCTATAAGGAGAAGAAGTTTAGTTGTATTTCGGTAGTTTGTCCCACCTCTGCATGGGTGGGATTACATGTTTCAATTACTGTATACACAACAAGTTCTTCCTTTTCGATGCAATTCTGCATCTGTGCCTGACCGTACTTCTACAAACTCAGACATAATTTTTTACTAAAATTCGCACTCTTGCGACAAAAATAACATAGGGAATATGTCGAATGTATTTTGTTTTTAAATTCAAGTTTAAGCTACTTGCGCCTTTACCACTTGGCTATATCCCCATTAATAAAATAATAATGGTGGGGATAGAAGGATTCGAACCTCCGATATTACTGTAAACACTTTCAGTTTTCCCTTATACGTTAGACCTATTAAACATTGTGGTTATGTGATGCACTACTTGGTATGTAATTTATCGGTTTGCCAGCATTTCCATGTTCATTCAATTTCAGAATCCTTTCCCATTTTGTTCGGATTCTTAGGTCATATTTTAAAGAACTTTAGAAGAAATTCGTTAGTTTTTTGTTGTACTGGTTTGATTTTCCGTCAAAGTTACTGTAAAAACTATCAGTTCTTCTTTAGTAGCGGGGGCAGGACTCGAACCTGCGACCTTCTGGTTATGAGCCAGACGAGCTACCAACTGCTACCACCCCGCAATATATTTTAAAAAGGATATTTTGTTTGTTATGTTTGATTGAAATACGGTTTTGACACCGTGACATTTCGCTTTTGAAGCAAATGCTCTATCACTGAGCTAATTTCTGAAATAACATCCAGTTTCCTTTTATATTTTAAATCTTGTTAAAGAACGTTGTCCCGAAAGACTCTGCAAACATAATACCATTTTTTTTATTACGCAAGCGTTTTTTGAAAAAAATGTAAAAAAAAAAATACAGAGGTTGTGAAAAATAAATACGTTCGAGTTTCAGAAAAGTTACAAAAATTTATAATTATTTTTACTGTTTTGGTTTAACGTTCTGATAATCACGTTTTTTCACCAACATGTTATGCACACTACTTTCGTTTTTTTCCACTTCATCGGGGTCTTCCAACATATTTTCGAGGTCATCGATATTTTCCACGGGTTTTGGCGCAACTTCATCCATATATGCCACCACCCCCTCACCAGTTGGTGGTTCCATTGCTTGTGGTGGGAGAATTTTTGTTGGTTCGTTCACAACAGTAGGAATAACGGTTTTTACACCCTCATTTTCAGCCTCACTCATGACCTCATTCACAATATCTGCAACAGCATTCAATTCTTCTTGACTCAAATCTGTTCTGGTTGTGTTGATATGTATGTTCTTCACTTCTGGATGGAACTCGGTATTCGGTTTTATTTCGTCTTCCGATGCTTTGTTATCTCTGAGCAATGAATTGATATCGTCACTATTCAATCTATCAACCAATGCGCCTTCCTGATGTTTACTGATTGCCTCATGTATTTTTACGTCTGATGATTTTTCAATTAAATTTTCCATTTTCTTTTCCAAGCTACTGGCATCATCATAATGTTTCAAACCCTTATATGTCCTACTACCTCTATATCTAGGGTCATCGATAATGATTTGCATGGTATCATTATTAAATACACAGTCTTCAAATGCCTGTCCATCCTTGGCGAACCTAGCTTTAATTATTCTAATATTTGCAAAATTGGCTTCCTGTTGTTCCTGAGTTTTGGCTATACTCATGAAGAAGTGAGCTTTCTGAACTCTCTTAATGCTACCACCGCTCTGATGTGCTTCCACAAACTCAGACCCGAAGCCACTACGGTTACTTTGAATCGCTGTCCATGCCGGGATATCGAAATCACTTGCAAGTGCTTCAAATCCTTTAATAATTGTGAGTTCGGATTCGGTTCTGTCTTGTGATTTCTTATGACTTTCCAGACAGTCAAGATAGTCAAGTACGAGTATATCAAATTTAAACCCCCATTTCTTCTGGTAAGCCAGCATCCAGTTACGCACGTCTTTCATCGTGGTATCTTCCTGACTAAATCTCTTAATGATTAATCTACCTTTCCCTTCTAACGATTTTACTTTATTGTTTACGACTTCTTTAACTCTTTCATTTTCTTCATCTTCATCAATCCTACTCAATGCGGATTTTGCCCAAATCGTATAATGTTTACGTTTAATCTGGTCTTTTGTGTCTTCGAAAATAATCTGAGCAACATTCTTTTCTTGTTCATATGCGGTGTTGGCTATGATTGTGAGTGCCGTGGTCTTACCAACCCCAGAAGGTGTGAGAATCACACCGATTTCACCTCTCCCCAGACCACCACCAGTTAATTCATCAATGGTTTCAATGCCTGTTGGGATTGTTTGTCTAAACTCCTTCCTTAATGCTTTATTAACTCCCTCAGTAACGGATTCCGAATCATCATCTTCTTCTCCGATATGTGATATTTTTTGAAATCGGTCTTCAATAGCAGCGATAGTGAATTTATCTTTTATTTTGCCAGTCTTGACCTTATCCATAACGTCTTCAGCCAACTTGCGATATTCTTGTTGCTTAACAAAAGCATTGGCTGATTTCTGAACAACATCTCCATCGTAAAGCATTTGCTTATTGATGATTCTCTCGTTCCAGAGTTCAATACGTTTAATGACACTAAATAAAGATTCTTCTTCGATTGGATTATTCGGGGTCTTGTATTTGTTGATTGCTTGGTGAATACTCTGATTTTGGAGGTTCGGAACTTTGTCAAATTCCTTGTAATACTCCAAAATAATAATGAATAACCGCTTTAAGTTAGGGTCATCAAAATATTCAATAGCTAAGTCAGGTAATGTTTTCTCAGCGAATTCCGGTTCCACCAACAACTGCCACATAAGGCGTTGTTGAAATTCTGGACCTAAATAAGCAGTGAGTGTGTTTTCAATTTTCTCTGTCATTGTATTAAAAATATTGGTATAAGAGAGACGGAGATTGGGTTCAACATACTTCTCAAAAGGTAGTTAAAAAGAAATAACCCCAATTCCCGTCTCAATAAAGTACTTATCTTCTAAGTCCTCTTATTAAATATTCTCTTTTACCTATGGGAAGCTCCCTAATTTGATTAATTGAAAGTCCTCTCATATTAATCAAATCGTAATCATCCCACATATTTTTAATGTCATTCCGTTTGATTTTATTTTTTATGGTATCAGCGATATCAGTTACGACATCAACAATATCAATAGATTGTCTGGCAACAGGATTGAACCCATCGACATAAAACAATCTTTCGACAATCGGGTTCTCATTAATATATAGCCCGATTTTACATTCAACACCTCTGATTGTCTTCTCTTCGATTTTCTGAACAATGGGTATTGGATTGTATCGCATTGAATTCCGATATCGTTGTGGATAACTGTTAACCATTATTTGGTGGTACTGAAGTAGATTATATGTCTGCATCTCTAGTTCTACGTCCTCATCGAGTGTATCAACACCTGAAACATCCACTCTTCCTACTTCAGCAATAACATCATAACTTCGTTTCGATAATGTTTTCTGTAATCTGGTAATTGCTCGTGGTAAAATATCCCTGATGTCAATCGAGTATCTAGTAAAGGGGTTGTAATCATCGGCATCGAACAATTTCTCACATAACAAAATGTTACCTTGGGTAAGAGTAAACCTAAATATGTTAACAAATTCCTTCTCCTTCTCTTTTTCGTTCATTTTTATTGTTTTAAAAGTTATTAAAAATCTATCACAAATATATGCAGAATACTTCGAAAATGAAAGTAAAATTACAATCTTACTTTATTATTCTTATAATATTCATTAAGCAAATCTTTTTCGTGCATGATTACCGTGTAGAACGGTTCAACATATTGCACAAAATTACTACCATAGACGGTTAGGAACTGGTCTTCGTTCATCATTCCAACCAAATTTTTACTTGACCTACCCTCTGGAGATAGGGGTACTTCGAGTTGTTTGAGTTCTTCAAGTGCTTCCTCATTTAACATCGGTTCTCTGAGATTAACCAATTCAAAATTGGTTTTTAATCTATCTATGTTATTTAAAAGATTACTAAGTGCCTGTAATGGTTTCATTTTCTTGGCTGCTCGTTCCTTTTGTATTTCATCGGCACGTTTACAAATTTCCCTTACTGTTAATGTTTTGAATTTGAGTTCGGGAAACTTTGCTACAAGTCCATCTTCTTTTATTCCACCAACACCCGGTATATTATCGGCATCATCACCACAAATAATCTTCATCGCCAACGCATTTGAATAATGATGATTGAAATGCATCATATAATTTGATTTCGTTACTGGTTGGTCAATGTTTGGAAAAATTATCGTAAGGTTCAAGTCAAGGAGTTGTGCGAAATCCCGGTCATTTGAATATATGAAAATTTCTTCCTTATTATTATATTGTAGACAGTATGCTGCAATCAGGTCATCGGCTTCGGTATCGTCAACCTCAATTTGTCTCAGAAATATTTCTTCAGCATATGCCTGTATTCTTTTTCGCTGTTTCAGAATCGATTCATCTTTTGCTTTTTCTCTTCTGAGTTCGGCTGCATTCATTTCGATTTTCTTATGCCACTCCTTAGATTTTCGATTGGCTTTGTAGTGATGGTCAATTCTATAACGTTGAATCCCACCACCTTCACCATCCCAAACCAGCACAACCTTATTAATCATGTGCTGTTTTATCATCATACGAACAGTAGTTAAAAAAGAATATAAACCACCAATATGTCCGAAATTAGTGGTTTGTACATCTTTTGCTCCGTGAAACGAACGCTTTAAAAGATTTTGAGCATCGACTAAAAGAGTTCTGGTTTTCATTCCTCAGTTTCCTCCGCATTACCTTCACTTCTTTCAATTATAGTTTCTTCGAATGAAACATTTCCTTCGTCATCCATATCTTTGGATTGAATTATGATGTCTTCAGCAGTAAGGCTATTATCACCAAGAATATTACGGAAATGAAGAATATTCTTCTTCTTATACGCATCAATACCAGCAGCATCAGCATATATGAATCCATGTGGGGTAGATGCAATCTTACCTTCCAGTGAAATTCCACCCAACGCACCATCAACGTGATTCTTGGCAATATTGACTTTGTTTTCGAATCCAAAGTTAACATCACGCAGTTTACTTGCAGCAGTAACTCTCTTAGTTCCGTGGGTTAATATTCCACCGAAATTATAAATCATTCTTGCTCCGAAGAACCATGTCTCACCACCTTTATGTTTAACAACTTTATTCATGCTATCATACCAAATTTTCTGAACAGCACCAATAGTGTTTGTGTATGGACTATCAATCTTTCTACTGTTTGGAATCGAGTTGTTTAGTATTGACATAAATGTTTTTTCATAAGCACCAGCATTCCACATGTTGTTTTTAGCAGTTTCTTTCACTTCAGCATCGATTGTTGCGATACAGTTTAGTGTTCCAATTGAATCAATTGCAAAATATAGGTCATATGGTAAATTGCCAGCATCTTGTTGGTCAAGAAAATAATATACGACTTTTGCTAAGTCTTCAATTGCTGCTTCTTTCCTTTCCTTATTTTGAAGTTTTCCAAAATTGTCAAGAAGAAATTTATTATTGACCAAGATGTAATCGCCACTCCAATCGAAACCCATTAACGTCAGTCTTTCATTACCTTCATCAATATTATTCTCAGTATCGATAATAACTGTCATAATTCCCATTTTCTGAGCATTGACAATTGAACGCATTAGAGCAGTTGATTTACCTGTGTTGCTATATCCACGGAAAAGTGTTACATATCCTTTAGGTACACCGGGCATACCAGTTGCTTCCTTCAATGCGTCATCAATTGGAATCCATAGAAGTGGTTTAGATGGAACAGTATCTGCCCCAATTTTCTTCTTGAAATCATCAAGTGAGAACTTTTTCTTTACAGTTGGTTTCCTTACTGCATTTGATGGTACGTCTTTCGTACTCGGTTTCTTTGCCATGAATATGAATTTTGAATTAGCTTAAAAGGGGGAGACATAATCTCCCCCTTTTTTTAAACTTGGTAATTTTTAGAAGGGAAGGTCATCGTAGTTTTCACCCTCTGGTTCCCCATCCTCTGGTGCTTCTGTCGTTGTAGATACTGTTTCTGTTTCTATTACAGTCTCAGCTACCGGAGCAACTGGTGCGGTATCAACTACTGGTGCGGTATCAACTACTGGTGCAGGAGCAGTTGCTTCAGCAGTAACTTCCTTACCGATATCACTTGCGTCATCAGTAAACTCACCAACTTTCTCAGGAGTAATGTTACTGATAGTTACACGTGGTACTTCTTCATCCATCAAATCACTTGCCTGTTCGAAATCATCTTCATCACTATCAAGGTTCATTGTACGAGTATTAGCTTTCTCTTCCAAATCTGGACGACCCGGAAATACCCAATGCTTGTTAGTCTGGTCAGTATCTTCCCAATAAGGACTAGTACCGTTTGCGACTGCTACGAGAAAATCGTAGGGTGGCATATTCGGTGCTTGCTTTGGCTTAAATACATCTCTCCAGATAATATCATCTTCAACCCATACCCTCATAACATCAGCGTCTTGATGAAGTAGCGACTTACCTTTAGCGGTAATAGCAGAAATTGCCTTGTAAACATGTCCATTGAACTCACTATCGGTCATGATAATATTGAGGTCAGTACCTGTCTCGGCACTAGAGAAATCAGCTTGGTGTGTTGATACGTAATTTTCCAAAATAGGAAGTAACTTATCAAGTGTACCCTGATTCTTGTAATTGTGCTTAAATCTCCAGAATTTAACACCATCTTTTTCCTGTCCCTTGTCAATACCACGAACAATGTAGAATTTCTTGGCTTCCCATTTAATGGCTTCCTTGTAAATTTCATCGTTTTTTGCTTTGACCTTGAGTTGAAACTCATTCATATTCTCTTTCTTAACACCTTTAAGAGATGGGTCTTGTTTTGCAAGCCATTCTTTATTCCTTGCACATAATGGGCATGGAGCAGGTACTAACATCGGTGCGCCATTGGTGTCCAATAAAGGTTGTCCTGTGGAATCGAGTTTCGGTACTTTGGGGTCATTGTGGGCAGGACAGTAAATAACTGAACCATGCTTTTTCTTCCCACCAGCCACATTGGTAGTAACCACATGGAAGAATGCTTCTTCGATGTATTTTTTACCGGGTTTTGGTGGAAGGATTCTGAAAGTCTCGTTTCGATTTCGAGGAACGAAATACTTTGCCAGAATGTTTTCTCGTGATTTTCTCTTTGTTGATTGTGATTGTTTTTTCTGGTAGTCAGAAAACATTGATTTTAATTGTGACAAGTCTTCGCTTGTCTGCGTTTGATTTTCCATTTTCAATAAATTTTACAGTAATGTTATTTTTCAATTGTAAATTGTGCTACAAATATAGCCTTCATTTGACATAAATACAAGCAATTTTGAAAAAAATTGTAAGTTTTTTTATTATTTTGATAATAAATTGACAGAAACCACATTAAACGATAAAGTCTGTTTGTTTTCGTAGTAATTACCGTTCTTCATTCTGATTTGCAACTTATATGTTTGTGGAATCAACCAAGACGTGTCGAGATTAAAATCGTATCCAGCACTGGTTCTATTGACTTTTGTAAATGGAATCACATCGATTTCATATTTCTCACCAACTGTTGTGAATAATCTGTATTCGAGTTCCAAAGGTACGAAATTGTTTTGGTTTGGATATAGTTCTTTTATTGTTAACTTAACCTTTCTGACGTTACCCGCAGTAATGTTTTCACCCTCTCCAATCCCCCAGAAATAAAAGAAATAATTGTCGAACTCAATTCCCACTGGTTGGTCGAAGGTATAATATTTATGTTGTGATATTAAATAAAAACTATTTGCGTGTTGAATTTCCCTGCCATTAATCACAAGATTCCACTCGTCTCTAAATATTACCGCATCAGGATACGTATCTGAATCAACATTTAAACTGACCTTATATATGCCTTTACTTACATTCACAATCGAATCTCCGGTCAGAGTATCAATAAGAACGTCTTCGGAATCATAAATATCAACACTAGCCACATCGATGTCCTGCTCGATTCCACCGACATTCACATAAAGGTACAAGTCATTGTCTTTATCAAGATAGAAATAATTACGGTCATCAGTAACCGTATCGTCTACAACGGTTTCAATAAAGGGTTCGTACCAAGTATTGGTGTTCTTTGCGTGGAAAGCCACGGCTTCACGGAACTCGGTTAGCATCTCTTCAAGTTCATCAGGAAATTTAACCATTAATCCAAATGAGGTTCCGGTATATCCAGTTGTGCCCGTTAAACCACTTACACCCATTTCACTGAGTCTTTGGTTAACGTAAGGCGTAATATCTATATTTAGGTTTTCATTACCCTTTTGAAATGTTTGACCAGTAGTAATAATTTGTGTTGTACCACTTTCATAAGCACCAGCGACTGCCCATTCAACCCCTGTTTTTCTATCTTTCCAGTTTGATGCTTCAATCTGTGCATTGGCGAGTAGCGTGTCATTATAAATGAAATCATAACCACTTCCTTCATCCCAATCTTCATCAAGGCTATAAAGTTCTAAATCAAAACTAGTTGCTCTGTCAATATTATTTGAATAAGATTTCTTACCAAGATATTGAGGGGCATAGCTTATTGTATTGGTCATATGTAAAGTATGAGTCATTCCTGTTGTGGGAATTATCTCACCACTATTGATTTTGTTAATTAAATCAGTTAAATCAATATCAAATATGAACCTTGTTGGTTGTTCATTGAGCGTACCATACGATATCTCTGTAACAGGGTTCTGTGAATTATTGGTTAGGTTGTTACCTATCAATGTATTGTTCTTCGAAAAATATGACCTGAATACTGACATTCTACTTTTTTCTATAAATACTCATAAACAAAAAAGACTACACGTGGTAGTCTTTTAAATGTGAAATTTATGTGTAATTTTATTTAATATTGTGGTTAATTAAAATTTGTACAGCTTCTTTTTTTGTCATTCCCTCACTAATCCTGTTTTTTAATACCAGTCTTGCGGTTTTAACGAGTTCTTCGGTTACTTCTTTAGATTCACTAAGTTTTTTCAAAAATCCAATATCACGTGTAGCAATTTCTTTTTCACCACCCTGACCTTGAAGCGTAACACCACCTTTTACTTTATCTCTAACAGTGAATTGATTACCTTCTCCATCTTGATAACGGTCACCGATTTCTCCTTGATATTCTTCCATTCCCTCTTCTTCAGCAAGGTTTTGACCTTCAGAGGCTTCGAACTTCATACCGGGTGGGTCAGCAGCTTGTGGTCCACCTAATAGTGGTTCCTCGGCTTCTTGGTCTTGCTTGAAATATTCTTTATCCCAATATTTTTTTTCTTGTTCAGGACTTGCTGGTAAATCCAGTTCTTCGTTGGCATAATCACCTACGTTATGTGGTTTAAATCCAAGTAATGTGTCAGTTAATTCTTCATCCTTTTCACCGTCTTTCATTTCTTCAACACCCTTTGGTTTTTCATCACCTACTTTGGCTTCTTTTTCCATTTTATCAAGACGTGTATAGTAATCCGGTATTTCGGTGAGGTGGTCCATTGTGATTTCCAATGCGACTTTAGGGTCATCAGTATGTTCCATTTCGATTCCCATACCTATCATAATTTGTTGTGCATTAAAATCAACAGGGTCTTTCTCATCAGCCTTACCACCCGGTACTATATTTCCAGTTTCTTCATCTTCTTCAGATAGTTTCACCACAGATTGTGGCTTTTTCTTTTTCTTCGGCATTTGATTTTTGGGTTTGAACTTCTTACCCATTGGATTTGGGAAATCACCACCGATTTTTTTATCATCATCTTCATTCATTTCAGTGCTATTTTTTTCCTGTGGTTTAACTTTCCACCAAAATTTACCATCACCTTTTGATTTTGAAGTATCTTCTACTTCGTTCATTTCACCCATTTTATTTCTGTAAAGTTCTATCGCAGTTTTTCTAACGGCATCCAAATATATGTCTTTAGGAACACTTTTCTTCAGAACACCAAGATTCATATCAACAATCTCTGCTGCTTTAAAAATTAATTGTTGCTTCTTTTCGTCTGGAAGTAGATTTTCATAACCTTGTCTTGTTACATCATCAGCATTAACGTCACCAACCACATGACTATCTGCTTCCCAGAAATCTTCAGCACCCTTTGGTATTGCTCTGGTTTTCTCAACAGGTTTAATATTCCCCTGTAAGTTGGCTACTTCTCTCTCAATCTGGTCATTTGTTGGTGTATCATAACCAGCAGCAAGTAGATTGTCATATGCTTGACTATATAATGCCTGTTCTTCAGGACTTGATTGTTCGGTATCATCGAACTCCGGTTCTTGGTCATAAGGGTCAACACCAATACTACCATCATCATCACTTGTTTTAGGCATGGCAGCAACCATATCAGCAGCACTAGGTTCTGGTGGCATTGCGAATGGGTCTTCTTCTGGGACATCTTCTATCTCACCTTCGTATTCCTGTAATTCGGATAAATATTGTTGTAGTTCCGGTGAATCAACTCTTAGTTCTGGATTGGTTGGTTTCTGGTCACCATATGCTTTACTGGTTTGTATGGTTTCAGTGCTTTTTTTGTATGGGACTTTATCGATTAATTTAATTGCTTCCTCAAACATTTCGTCACTTACTGTGTCTTCAGGAGAAGGGGTGTCAATATATTCACTAACAACATTTAAAATATCTTGCTTACGATTTGCATTTAAATTAGCAATAGCGTTGAATTGTTCTGGATATTCACCCTGTAATTCCGGTGACTGAAAATTAAATTGAATCAATTTAGCGTCATCAATACTCGTAACATCATCTTGGTCAGTCGGACTTGAAGATACTCTGAATTTAAATGTAGCTTGTTCCCCGTCACCATTACCAGTAATTTCAAGAATGGATTCATTGCCATTAACCTGATTATTTACTTGTTCGATATTAAGTTCACCACTTATTAACGCATTAAATGCTGGTTCAACCATATCTCTGGATTCCACACCGACTTCACCGAAACCTTCATTCAATTTTACCTTTGCAACTCCTTCAAATATTTGTTGGAATCTTGCTTTACTACCAATTGGGTTGTGTACTTTCATAGCTTCTGTTTTTACTCAAAAATTATTGGGTTCGTTTTACCAAACCTTCTCATTATTACTGCTGCTTCTGCATTTGCTTCATTTTCCACATCAGTGCCATCATCACCTGCTCCATGATAAAGTTTTCCTTCTTTTTCCTGCTTACGATGAACTAATTCATGTGCTAACGTTCTCAGAACATCGGCTAGGTTTCTGTTTGCAGCAACCACCCTTATAATTCCATCACTCGGAGTATGTTTACCAAATGAAGCCATATCTTGCGCCTCTTTGGAATCATATGAGATTTCTATCTTATCACCATCAATACCCAGATATTCACAGACTTCAGCAATGAATTTAGAAATAATCTCGTTCTTCTTCTCTTCAGGGAGAAGTTCTTCATTGAGACAATTCACTCTAGTCATCATTTCAAAGAGTCTTGCCTTCGAGCCATATTGATGAAACACATTCATTATTTAAACGATATCATTAAAACTGTTCTGAACATCAATTTTAGATTTCTGTGGTAAATCATCGAAATCAGCAACATAAGTACCATCAGGTAATTCTCTCACACCACCATCTTTTTCAGCAGCACGCTTTTGGTCAAACCAATTGTCTTGCCAGAAATCATTTAAATTAAAATAATAAGGATAACTTACATCGGTTTTGCTCATTAGTTTCTCACCACTAGTTGGTTCCCTAACTTCCTCAACATCAGCATTTAATACATCCATCTTGGCATTTAATCCCTGAAGTGTTGAATCTAAACCTGCTAATTGGTCACGAATACCTTTCATGGCTTCGATATTATGTTTAATAATTTCGTTTTGAAGGTCATCAACCTCATTTTCCGCTTCTTGAGGGTTTGGAGCCATAGGGTCTGCCATTGGGTCAGCACCGGGTACTGGTTCTCCCATTGGGTCCATAGGTGCGCCCTCTGGGGGTAATTCACCTTCGGGTGGTGGAGCACCGCCTTCCGCATCTAGCGGAGCGGGAGTTGGTGGAGTTTGAACATCCATTGGCACGTCATTAGATGGTGCAGGGGGTATCTTACCCTCTGGATTTTCAGCATCTTCTTGGTCACCAACTTCCAATACTGGAACTTCATCGAATTCCTCATTACTAGTCACCAATGGACGATACTTAGGCGTTTCGCTGATTAGATACTCAGTACGATATTTAAACTTTCTTAAGAATTCTTCAGAAAGTTTCGATTTGTTATTTTCCATTGTCGAATGAATATTAATATTGCTCTCTAAGTAATTGTTTGCCGTCTTTTGTAACGAATATCTTATCAACACGCTCAATCAACCCTTCTCTTTCATTAAGAACGACTTCTTTAGCTTTTGCTATTGATGATAATTCCTCAACTTCAGGTTCGTCAACAAAATTACTAAGTGCATTTTCTTGTTTATTTTCCATAGTACCTATAATTTATTTATTATAAATACTAAGAAACATTCATTTTGACAATATCGTGACTAGATATCTTTTGAGAAGTTCAAATTTGGGAAAGATTTTATAATAAGACTGGTATATTTCACCTTCAAAATCATCTGAAATTAAGAATGATGTTCTTCCCTTCAAACGAGTCAGTAATTCGGTTATATCGAATTTAAAAAACTCGTACATCTTGAGATGAATTCCGGTAATTTTGTTACCTTTCAAGAGATATACCATATCATTCTTATAATTGTAAAGAGAATCTATTTGTTTAGGCACTACATCCATAAGGTCTTGGATATCTCTTAAATTGAAACCCACAGGGTCTAAGTTAATATATGAGTATTTCGGAGAGAAATAATATTGTGGTGCTTCTTCAACGAAGTTATCAACACCCCTTATATGTGCCGATTTGTTTTCCTTGAAACTGAATTCCCAATATAATTCGTCAGTAATTATTCTCTTATCAAGAATCTCAGCATTACTGATAATCGGGTTCTTGGGATTACAGGCTTTCATGAACTCCCATCCCACGTATAGCGTTGGAAGACTCCCATTGAGGTACATCACGGGTTCATTGTAATAATTAATGAATTCTGCTTTTGTGTGATTTACAAGTTCCTTTTCATGAATGATGTTAGCGATTCTCATTTTCTAATTGTTTAATATATAAGTCGATACCTTCTTCTAAACTAAGAAATTTGTACCCCGAAATAGTCTCAAGTAACTTATCCATTTTGGCTCTGGTATAGTATTGATAACTATTCCTGATTACCATTGGGGTGTCAATATATGATATATTTTCTGGTTTTCCCAGACTTTTAAAAATCGCTTTTGCTAAATCATTATATGTTCTGGCTTGTGCTGTACCCAGATTATAAATATCTGAAGGCACGATATGCCTGATATCATACAATAAAATCATTATCTTAACAACATCATCAACATGAATAAAATCACGCTTTTGTTCACCGTCATCACAAAAATCTACATGTGACCGGAACAGTTTCACTCCACCAGTTTTCTTGATTTGGTTATAGAAATGCCAGATAACCGATGCCATTTTACCTTTATGGTCTTCATAGTTCCCATAAACATTGAAGAACTTCATACCATACCAATGTGGTGGTTGATAATTTTTAATCATCGTTGAACATCTGTAATGAACATATCCATCAAAAAGGTTTTTATATACTCCATAGGGATTCAATGGTTTTAAATCAAATGGGGGTTCGTTATCATCAAACCCATCTTCACCATCACCATATGTTGCAGCACTACTGGCGTAAATCAATGGGATGTCGTAATCAGCACAAAAATTCCAAATCAATTTACTATAATTCAAGTTAAAATGTTCGAAAATCTTTTCGTCCTTTTCCATAGTATCGGTACGTGCTCCCAGATGATAAACAACATCAATATCATAACGATTGAACTCAAGCCAGAGGTATGAATCTTCGATTGTCATGAGATGTTCAATATTATCATTAAAATCTTGGATGTCCTTCCAAACACGAATTAAAAATCTATCTGGGTTATTATCAATAACGACAATATCTTTATGTCCGAGTTTGATTAGTTTCCGAACCAGATTATATCCAATAAAACCCGCACCGCCTGTAACTACTATCATTTCAACTTGTTTTTATAATAATCATATGTTATTTTCAAACCTTCCCTGAGTCCAACAGTTGGTTTCCAACCCGTTTCACGAGTTAGTTTGTCGTGATTAATTGCATAACGGAAATCATGACCTTTACGGTCTTCAACAAATTTAATATAGTCTTGATATCTTGATGTAAATGGAATTTTCTCACCATCTTGAACTTTATCTACAAGATGAATTTCAATCAAATCCTTGACAATATCGATGTTTCTGATTTCAGAATCACCACCGATATTATATGTTTCTCCACGTCTACCATAATGAAGTATAGTATCGATTGCCTTCACATGGTCACCGACATACAACCAATCTCTGATATTCTGTCCAGCACCATAGACTGGAATCTTTTTTCCTGTGAGTAAGTTCGTAATTGCTTTGGGTAAAAGTTTCTCTGGATGCTGTCGTTCTCCGTAGTTATTACTACAATTAGAAATCAAAATTGGTAAACCATGAGTCGCATGAAATGCTCTAACCATATGGTCAGAACTGGCTTTGCTTGCAGAATATGGACTACGTGGGTCGTATGCTGTGTCTTCCCTGAATGCATGGTCATCCAATCCAAGATGACCGTAAACTTCATCAGTACTGATGTGGTAAAACACATTATCAACAGTCGGCTTACCCCACGCATTCTTTGCTGCATTAAGTAGATTCAGAGTTCCCATTACATTGGTTTCAACGAATTCTGTTGGATTCAGTATTGAATTATCAACGTGGCTTTCTGCTGCGAGATGAATAATAGCATCGATTGCAGCTTCCTTCATAATTAACTCGCAAGCATAATATTTTCTTATATCACCATAAAAAATTTCAACGTTTTTATATCTTCCTTTCCCAAGTTCAAACCAAAAATCCTTATTCGCAGCATATGTTAGACAATCCATTACAACGATATGATACTCTGGATAGTTCTCAGCAAAGAATTCCACAACATGTGAGCCAATAAAACCCGCACCACCTGTGATTAATAATTTCATGTCGTTTTTCATAACGCTTTAATTTTTTCGATAATGGTACTACTAGACCTTTCATCGGTTGGAAAATAAACCACACCGTGTAGTGCTTGTTCCTCACCAATAACTGGTTTATCTTTATAATGGTCGCCAACAACGATATAATCAATATCAAATATTTGAATAAATTGACGTAATTCTGCATCACTATTAAAATCAACCACCCTATCAACCATTTTTAAGTTTTCGAGCATCTTCATCCTATCAGCACAAGAATTAATTGGTCTGTCATCACCTTTATACGACCTTACCCTTTCATCGGTGTCTATACCCACAAAGAGTCTATTCGTTTCCATTTTAATATCAAAACAAAACCTATCACTACCATACAGTTTGGCGTACCATAATAAATCAAGATGTCCCGTATGTAGGATGTCAAAGCATCCATTTACCCAGATGTTCATATTTCTTCGATTCGTTTACTTTTATCATCAATAAGTAGGTCATACGTAGGTTTCTGTCTCATAATTACATCATGAAACTTACAACCCCACTCAACCAATTGTATTCCGGTTAACTCAGACCAATCTTTCCCTGTATTACCACCTCTAGCTGTCCAATAAACGATTATATTACCTTCGTCATATAGTTTGTTCACTTTGGCAATATTCTCCGGTATCGGCTTCGCATTGT
>Ga0307376_10002173_pt1 | contig 19666 bp, 27 predicted proteins | sample TR2MG_FD_202536 | JGI IMG/M metagenome (GOLD analysis project Ga0307376, IMG submission 202536) | Soil microbial communities from Risofladan, Vaasa, Finland - TR-2 | ecosystem: Environmental > Terrestrial > Soil > Coastal area > Acid sulfate soil | place: Finland: Risofladan, Vaasa | collected...
AAAATCAAATTTTTTTATTTATTCACACCACAGTATCAAAATTTTAAATACATTTGCAATCCAGTATTATTGTTATTGTAACTATTGGTAAATTAATTGTGATTGAGCAAACACACAATTAATTTAATAAAATTAGGGAAATTAATGTACAAACATTATTAAAAAAATTAAAATGGAAAACGGAGAAATTAAAAGTGCAATAAACAATGTTAATCAACCACTAACGTTATTAGATTTAAACTTTCAGAAAAAATTAATAAAAGTAATAGTTGATGATAAGCAAGGAGAGTTTTCAACTCAAATAATTGATATATTAAAGCCAGAATATTTTGATGGTTTACAGATAAAAACTCTCATAAGATACATTATTGAATATGTAACTAAATATAATATCATACCAGAATTTCAAACTGTTAGAGATGTAATAAATGAAAAAGAAGCAGAAGGAGTTTTAAAAGATAATCTATTAGATTTAATAACCATAATTGAAGAGCAAAGAATAACAGATAAGCTTAATGTAAAAGAAATAGCATTAAATTTTTGTAGAAAACAATCACTCAAACAAGGACTAATAGAGGCTGTAGATAATTGGGAAAAAGGAGATTATGAAAATATATCACAAATAATTTCAGAAGCTCTTAAGGTTGGTGAACCAAAAAGTAGTGGACACAATTATTTAAAAGACATAGAAAAAAGATTAATAAAAAAATATCGAGTACCAGTTCCGACCATGAAAGGTATTGATGTTATTATAGGAGGCGGATTAGCTGGGGGAGAATTAGGAATTGTTTTATCAACTACCGGAGGAGGCAAGTCAATGGCTTTAGTTAAATTTGCCTGCACAGCTATAGAGGCTGGTAAAACAGCAGTGTATTATACGTTTGAATTACAAGAAAGTGTTATAGGAAATAGAATAGATTCTTGCTTAACTGGATTGCCACTAAAAGATGTAATTGAATATCCTGATAGAATAAGAGAAGTTGCGGTAGATATTGTAAGCAAAGGCGGTAATCTTATTATAAAAGAATTCCCAACAGGTTCAGCTTCTGTTAACACAATAAAATCACATTTAAAAGTTCTAGAAAGAGATGGTATTATTCCAGATGTAATCTTTATTGATTATGCTGACATAATGAGACCAACTTCAAATTTTTCTGAAAAAAGATTTGCGCTCACTTCTATTTATGAGGCTATTAGAGCTATGGCTATGGAAATGAATATTCCTATCTGGACAGCAAGTCAAGCTGGTAGAGCTGCAATAAATAAGGATAGGTTTAGTCTTGATGTTATATCTGAAAGTCTTGGAAAAGCACAAACTGCCGATGTTATATTAGGTATCGCAAGACCTGATGAGGATAAAATAAACAAAAAAGCAAGTTTAATAATATTGAAAAATAGAAACGGAGAGGATGGACATGCATTGCGTATGCATTTCGACACATCAAAAATAGACTTAAGAATAGAGGATTCTGAAGGTACGGGTATGAAAGTTGGAGTAAAAGGACTTGGCATAGAAAAGAGAATTTTAGACAATATGGCAGAAAACTAAAATTGAGCTAAAAAATATGTTTTATTATTTTGCATCCTTTTTTTGAGACCGTCCCCTTTTTTCCTAAACTAAAGAAAAATATTCATTATTTAAATTAACCTAATAAAAAAATCAATAAAATAATCACAAAAAAATGACAACAGACACAATGCAGAAAGAAACAAAAAAAGGAGATTTAAAACAAATCAAAGGAACAGAATTCGTAGATGAATTTAGTAAAGAAATTTACGAACAAACATACAGGTACGCCAAAGAGGTTATAAATGAAACGCAATTAAGAGTCGCAAAGGATTTGGCGAAAATCGAAAAAGATTCAGAATTTTGGACAAACCAATTTTTGTGGGCATTAGAAGATTTTAAATTTGTTCCAGGAGGAAGAATAACATCAAATGCAGGTACTGGTTTAAAAGGAACAACATACATAAATTGTTTTGTTGATGGATTCACCGGTGAAGACAGAGATTCAATGGAAGGGATTTTAGCAACACTAAGAAGACAAGCTTTAATTCTTAAGTCTGAAGGTGGTTACGGATTTTGTGCCGACACCATGAGACCAAGAGGTGGTTTTATTAATGGAATTGGAAACGAAACCCCAGGAGCTGTAAAAATGCTTGATATGTGGGATACACAATCTGCTGTAATAACTGCAGGAAGTGGTAGAAAAACAAAAAAAGAAACAGGTAAAACAAAAATAAGAAAAGGTGCACAAATGGTTACTATGAGTGTTTGGCATCCTGACATCGAAGAGTTTATAACTTCAAAACAAACTCCTGGAAGATTAACAAAATTCAATATGTCATTACTTGTTACTGATGAGTTTATGGAAGCTGTTGAAAATAATTCACCATGGAATCTTGAATTTCCTGATTTTGATAATCATAAAAAAGCTTATGAAAAAGAATGGGATGGAAATATTAAAACTTGGAAAGCAAAAGGATACCCAGTAGAAGTTTATAAAACATATGAAAATGCTAATGAACTTTGGGACCTAATTATGCAATCTACATATAACAGAAATGAACCGGGTATATTATTTGTTGATACAATGAATAAATTAAACAATCTTCATTATTGTGAATATATATCTGCAACAAATCCTTGTGGTGAGCAAATTTTACCAACAGGAGGAGTTTGCTTGTTAGGCTCAATTAACTTAACTCAATTTATTGATTTTGAAAAGAAAGATTGGGATTATGATAAGTTATCAGAAATTATTCCAATTGCTATAAGATTTATGGATAACGTAAATGATGTTACTAACGTTCCTCTTGATTCTCAAAAAGAAAATTTAAAAAACAAAAGAAGAATTGGATTGGGAATTATGGGATATGGTTCAGCTCTTATGATGATTAAAATAAGATATGGTTCTGAATACGCATTGAAGATAACTGAAAATCTTATGAATTTTATTGCAAACACAGCATATCAATCTTCTTCTTTAATTGCAAAAGAAAAAGGATTTTTCCCTTTATTTGATAAGAAACAATACTTAGCAAGTAAATTTGTAGAAAACCTTTCTGATGAAACTAAAGCTCTTATTGCAAAACATGGAATTAGAAATTCTCACCTATTATCAATTCAGCCAACTGGAAATTCTTCTATTTTCGCTAATGTTGTAAGTGGTGGTTTAGAGCCGGTGTTTATGCCGAATTACACAAGAACTTCTATGATGCCTTATGCGCCAGAAGGATTAAATGTTCCATCAATTATTGATTGGGATAATAAAAAAATCCAACTTGCAGAAAATAAAGAAAATGGAGAAGTTGCTTTAAGTACAAATTGGGAATGGACAAAAGAAGGAGATGAAAATCTTCTTAAAACAGAATTTGGTGGCTATACTTGGAAAATCGATAAATCTAGAGGTTTATTAAGAGAAACTGTTGTTAAGGATTATGCTGTACGTTTTCTTGAATCCAAAAAAGAATGGAATGCAACTGCAGATTGGGCAGCTACAACAGTTCAACTAGGAATTGATGAGCACGTAAAAACAATGGCTGTTATGGCAAGATACATTGACTCTGCAATGTCTAAAACTGTAAACATTCCAAATGAATATCCTTATGATGAATTTAAAAGACTCTATATGGATATTTATAAAACTGGAACTGTAAAAGGTGGAACAACTTATAGAGCAGGTACAATGACCGAGGTTCTTGGTTCATCTGAAAAGAAATCTTCTGAAAACGATGAAAATAAAATACAAAAAACAAATGCACCAAGCAGACCTAAAACAGTTCCTTGTGAAATTCACCATGTGACTACTGAGGGTAAAAAATGGATTGTTCTTGTTGGTTTATTGGGTGAAGACCCTTATGAGGTTTTCGCTTTCAAAGAGAAATCAATTCACTTGCCTACAAAATTAAAAATGGGCACACTTTCAAAAGTAAAAAGAGGAAGATACGACCTTGATGCTGATGGGTTTATTGTTGAAAATATTGGAGAAATGTTTGAAACAGATGAACAAGAAGCGTTAACTAGAATGATTTCTATTGCTTTAAGACACGGAACTGATATTAAGTTTATTGTTGAGCAATTAAACAAATCTGATGGTAAAATAACAGCTTTTTCAAAAGCAGTTGGAAGAACTTTAAAGAAATATATACCAGACGGTGAAAAAAGCACCGAAACATGCCCTAACTGTAGTGCTAAGAATACTTTGGTGTATCAAGAAGGTTGTGTTGTGTGTACGAATTGTGCCAGTTCAAAATGCGGTTAAAATCAATATAAACTTCATTAAAAAGCCCTCCTAAACAGAGGGTTTTTGTTTTTAACATCTATTTAAAGAAAACTTATTTACCGTGAAAAAAAGAAACCTTACAAAAGAACAACTTCAGAAACTTATTTCAGAAGGTGTTAAAAAAGCAATATCTAAGAAAAAAATAGATGAAAAGAATGGAACCAAAGAGGCTCCTACTGAAACTCCGGTAAAAACACCTTCAAAAACACCTGGAAAGTCACCTAATCCAATAAAAATACCTAGGCCAGGAACTTTTCCAAAGCCAAATCCAAAAGCTGAAAAGAAAAAAGTAAAAAACGAAGGCACTGAATTAAAGGCTGAAAATCTTTTAAAAGAATTTTTTAAGGCAGTTAAACTTAATGAGGAGAAAAAAAGAATGAACCGTTTAGTTCAAGAAGCTCCTATGGATATTGAGCCGGGTAATCACGAACCTGACCGCTCAATTAAAAGAGGCATTGAAGGGCAAGCAGAAACTCCGTTTAGTGCTATTGAATTATTTTCAAAGCAAAGACTTGACCAAAGCACATTAGAGAAGCTTGGTAGCGAAGAATTTAATTCAATCGTAAGACACTTAGGTGAAGTTGGCGAAATGAGTATGATGGATATTCAAAATGCTCTTGGTTTAATAATAAACACAGAAAGAAGACATAGAGGTGCGTTAGAAAATTTAGCAAAACAAATTGTCCAAAGAAAGTTTGGTCTTTCTGATGAGATTATGCAAATGATTGATGCTAAATTAAAAAATCCTGGAGAAATAGATGCGCCGGATGATGAGGACGACACTCCAGAAGAAGAAGTTATAGCACAATTTACCCCAGAAGAATTAGAGGTTATTAAAAAACATGTAGATAAAAGAATTGTTAATAACATATTAATGATGGGTTCTGGCTATAGAGCCCATAAGGTATTTGATGAACTTAAAAATGCATTAGATGGCATAGATGAAAGACTTTACCCTCTTTATTTAAAAATGATGCCAAATGTTGAAATTTTTATGTGGAAAATGCCAGTAGAAGAAACTTATGGCGCAAGACAAATGTGGGGAAAATCTGAATTAAAACAAGAAGAACCAGAAGAAGAAGGTGGAGAGAAAAAAGTTAAAGCAGAAGCAACAGCTATAATTTTCCCTATATTATTACATGAGGTGGCAAAAGCTGCTGTTGAGATTTTATTTTTACAACACTTAGCAGATGTACAAGAAAAACATGGAGAAAATGTAGCTAAAGAAGTTGTTAAGCAAGCAGATTCTTATTATGATGAACATTGGTTAAAATTGATAGGGCCACAACTTTGGAAATACCTTCATGATGCTTTAACATTTGTTGTTCAAGAAGAAGGAGAAGATTACACAATTGTTGCTTATGTATTAAACAGAATGGCTTCTATGGAACCAGAAGAGTTTATGAGTTTGATGGATGACACAGTTCATGATGGACCTAGAGCCATAGAAAAAATTAAAGCTATAGTAAGACAGGTTAGAGATGAAATAGAGGCATATGAAAACCAAAACAATGAAGAACCAACTCCTGAAGATATAAATGATGGACCAGATATGTCAGATGAGATTGCTCAGCTTTTAGCTCAAAATAAGGATGAACTTTTAACAAGAACTCCTGAAGAAGAAAGAGCGCCGGCTAAGAAGGATTTTACTAACATGAACATAGACGAGTTAAATAACGAACTTCAATTTGCTTTGGATAATGAAGAATATGAGGCTGCTATTAAAATCAGAAATGAGATAACTAGGAGAACAAATGGATAATTGTTTACTTTGTTTTAAATTATTTTAATTTTAAACAAAACATTAAACATGAAAAAGAAATCCAAACAACAAAAGAAGGCTTCATTAAATAGAGCTAACAAGAGAAATAAGAGGTTAAAAGCCACTCAAAAAGAGAAAACAAAAAGAAAACAAACTCTTTCTGATGCCAAGAAAAATGCTGAAAGAAAATTTGAACAGCATATGAAAAATCTCTTCGGAAATCAAGAATAATACATATAAAACCACAAAAAGGCTACTTAAAAAAGGTAGCCTTTTTCTTTTTTAATCTATATTTATCAATATGAAATCTAGTACAAAATATATAGATAAAATGGTTAAAAATGAACTTCTTAAAATACTTAAAGAAGCAAGTGAGACAGATATTGAAAAGACTGATGATGAGGTTTTAAACACTTTAAGAAATACTACTGATTTCTTAAAGGATGAAGAAAAACAGTCTAAAGATAAAAAATTAACAGCTTCTAAATTAGCTGGCGCAGTAAAAAATCCAGCAGAAAAAGCCGTTCAGTTATCAACCCAAAAAGCTGAGGATGAAAAATTAAAAAAAATAGAGTCAATCAAAAAAAATATTGAATCACAAACTAAAAATTTAGAGGATACAATAAAATCAAAAGAGGCACTAAAGACTATTAAAAAACCAGGTGAAACTCCAGCGGCCCCAGGAACTTCTACTGTTGGAATTTCAGGAAGTATAGGAATTTCAGAATCAAAAACAAAAAATAAAACATCATTTCCGATGATTACAAGAAACTTTTTTACAGAACAAAACGTGGAGCCAAATTCATCTTTTCCACCTTTAGAAAGTCCAAATAAGGCTTATTTAGTTAAGTTTGACAAAAACACACAGGAACCATTTGATGTTAAATTTACAAAAAGAGGATTTTCAATTAATGGTACAAGATTGGGTTTTGAAACTATCGAAAATGCTTTATCTAAAAACTATACAATAACACTTGGAGGAGGAAAAGGTTTTGTTTTGAATCCTATAAGGATGCAACAAATATTGAAGTACAAAGATAAGTGGTTTTAATGAGTGATGACGAAATCTACATAGGAAGAAAAAGAACTGTATTTGTAGAAAAGTCATTGCATAAAAAAACAATAAACAACGAAATACTATCAAAGCACAATTTTTCATTGTTGCTTAATTTTAACAGAGAATATTTTAGAAAAAATAAATTTGTATTAGAAATGCAAATTGATAATGACTGTTTTGAATCATCCAATATTCAAGGTTTTAATATAAATCATTTTAAAGATGGCAATAAAACAATTTGCGTAAACACATATGTTCATACAAATGAATGGATTGATGAGTATTCTAAAGTTAATATTATAAAAATATATTTACTTGACGCATCCGGTGACCCAGCTAAGCAGTTTGATTTTGATGTAAACTTTAACGGCTATACGTTTGATTGTAACTATAAAGATGATGGATTTGCCACTCCCAATTTTATCTATAAAATATTAGAATAAATTTATTTTTAAATTTTCTTGCTTTTGTAAAAGTTGCTTATTATCTTTGATATCAGCAAACAAATAAAAAAATAAGAAAATGGAATATTTAGGTTATGTTTTTGAAGCCCCTGAGAAGGATAATTACGGTGAGAACTGGAATCCAGTAGAACTTACATTTGATGAGCAAGAGAATTTTAATATTGCTACATCTAAATTAATAAAAACATTTAAACATCCCGACGGTGATGGAAAATGTATTGTTAGTGACTCTGATGGTCAAAAGTATATGATGGACATAGTTCACGTAACATTTGATACGTATGCAAACTCTATTAAAGTTTTCCCTACTGACTGTAGAAAAATGAAATAATTTTTTAAAACAAAAAAATGGAACAAGAACAAATATCTAAAATAGAATCTGAATTATCAGACCTAAAAGTAAGGGCCAGAAACATTGGCTACAAAAATGAAATACCTAGTCTTCCTAAGAAGTTAAGAACTAAAGATGCGAAATTTCAACAAAGCGTTATGAGTGGTTTTTACAAAAGATTATCTAATTGGAAAAGTGGTTTAACTACCATGGAAAATCCAGGAGGAGTAAACTCTGTAGAGAAAAAAGAAACCGCAATTAAGGCAGCTATTGACACTTTGGCTGAACATTTTAACGAAAAATAAACAAATTAATATTTTTTTTGTCATTATTGTCATAATTCAAAAAAAAGCACTAAATTTGTAGAGTAGTTGTTAAAACCTATAAAAATGAAAACAAACAAAGATAATTTAGATTTATTATTTCCAGTAGACTTCCTTGGAAAATTGGCTGATAAAGTTTTTGGAGAATCCAAACATTCAAATTGGGACGAAATGTTCACAGTAAGAAGAGAAACTCCTTCTGCTAATGTTGTCCAAACTGAAAATGGAGTATCTTTAGAAATGGCTGTTCCAGGATGTGATAAGAAAGATATTGAAATCTCTCTTGAAAAGAATTTGTTAACTATATCTTGCAAAAAAGAAGAAAGTAAACAAACATTCACAAGAAAAGAATTTTCTTATCATTCTTTTACGCGCTCATTTAATTTAGCAGACTCATTAAATAAAGACAGTATTAAGTCAACAATGAATAATGGAGTACTTATTATTGACATTGCAAAGCTAAGTCCAGAGACTGTTAAATCACAAAAGAAAACAATACCTGTAGAATAAATATACTCTTGGGGAGTTATAATTAAGGGCAGGGATTATTCTCTGCCCTTTTTGTTTTATATTTATAGTTATGCAAGATAGAGTTTTAAAAATATTTGACATGGACAGGACGTTGATTAATACGCCTGAATTTTCTGATTTTTTGAAAACTTCAAGTGAAGGGATGGTAGATACCAACAAATACTTTCCAGAGCATTTTAAGACCATTAAATCTCTATTTTGGGATATTTTAATGAGGGAGGTAGCCTTTATAAAGGAAGGAGACCAAATTGTAATTATAAACACAAAAAACAAATCAAAATTTGACGGCATGCAGTTTTATGATATGCTTGCAAAAAATGAAAATGTTAAAAAATATTTAGAACTGATTAACGATGCAATAGTGGTTAAGGCTCCGGCAGGATTTTATGCAGACCCAGACACTTTAGGGTATGCTGTTAACAATTCTATTTTTAAAGAATATGAAAAAGCAAATCATAAAATGATTTTAACTGGCAGAGGCGAAAAGATGAGAGAAAGTGTACTTAAAATGTTACATTACTTAAATATGTCTGAACCAAATGAAGGATTGATGTTGTGGCCAGGAAAGCCAAAAATAATAGAATGGAAAGCAGAAGTTATAATAAAAACAGCATCAACCGGAAAATGGGATGTGATTCATTTTTATGAAGACAGAGCTGATTGGTTAGGATTTGCAAAAGAAAAGATGGATAAAAGTTATCCAAATATTGAATTTATAACACATCATATTACAAGCATTGATGAAGGTTTAAAAAGATAGAAATTACTTAAAAATAAAGTAAATCCGCTATCTATTGAAAGTTAGCGGATTTTTTGTTTAATTTACATAAAACAACAATAAGATGTCAAAAAAATACAATAAAAATTTTTTCAAAGAATTGAGAGAAAAAAGTTCTTTATATTATAGCCAAGCTCCAGCACTTAATTGGGGAAGAACTGTTGATGGAAAATACACTATAGAGGATAGATATCATTTTAATTGGAAAATTCAAAATGAAAACGGAGGTATGTCATCAATAGAAAAAGATGTGAAAAAACACATTGAAGATTTCGTTGTAAAAAATAATAGAAAAGTTACGGCTTATATAGGTGTTGACTCTCAAAATTATCTTTCTTTTACGCGATTTGTTTCTGTAATTGTTTTGTACGTTGAAAAAAATGGTGCACATGTAATTATGTCCAGAGCTGATTTACCTAAAATTTACGACTTCAGATATAAACTTTTAAAAGAAGTGGATATGATTGGTGAGCTTGCCAGAAATTATAAAGATTTTTTCAAATCAATCGATGTTGATTTTGAACTGCATGCAGATTTAAATAAAAGCTCAAACCATAAATCAAATGGCGTAGTAGAAGAGGCTACAAACTATATAAGCCATCTTGGGTTTAAGCTTAAGATTAAAAATGAAGCATTTGCTGCGACCTATGCAGCAGATAGTTTATGTAAATAAAAAAAGACCTTCATTTATTGAGGGTCTTTTTTGTTTTTTGTAGTTAATGGCTTTATTGGCGCCACAGTTCCTTTTAATTTTTTAGGCTTAGGTTCTGTAACTGCATCTGTTTGAGTTTCTGGGTCAACAACCGGCTGTTCAGGTTCTTTAAATAAGGGGATTATATTAGGTTTTGGTTTTTCTTGTTGTTTTGCTTTGTTTGCCAATTCTTGTTGAAATTTCTCTATTTCAGGAAAATTAGCAAAAGCTTCAACATTTACCATGCCTTTATCTGCAGATTTATAATTATTAGGAGGAATGCTGAAAAAATTACCGGTAAACCACATTGACTTAATGTTGGAAACCTTAAATAATCTCCACTCATCTTCTACCTCTGCGCTTCTAGTCTTAGTTTTTCGCGCAGCAGACTCAGATTGTCCAATTTTATGAACAGCTCTTAAAACTTGATTATTGGCCTTTGAGGTACCAATAGCTACTGGATATATAGTTCTGTATTTAGCAACCGGCATTTTATCTTTATCGTTGTCAGTTTTAAATAAAATACCAACTTCTCGACCTTCCTGAATGGCTTGAATCATTAAATCTTTGCTAAAAGGTATTCTTTGGTTACTTTTAGAAAAAGCAAGCTCTCTCTCCGCATTAGTCACTTCTGACAAAATAGAGATTCCAGCAAGCTCTTTTAGCCTATTTTTATAACCTTCACTAAGTAACATTATTATCCTCCAGTAGTATCTCCAACACCTTTTTGTTCAGGCTCTCCGTTCGGACTATTTCCAAACATAGTTTTGACAGTACTAACAATTTTACCACCAAAAGCATAACCAGCAAATAAAGCTGTTGCCCATTGTAGTGCTTCTATGATTGTGTTAAGTGTTTGTTCATTTATGTCAGCATTAGGATGAAGTCCTTTCCAAGTAACAAATCCAAGTGTAATATAGTATGCTAACACCGAAAACATTAAATATACTCTTCCTTGTGAGTAGAAAGTTTCGCTACCGGCTTTTTCGGTAAGCATATCTTTCCACATTTTTAAGTTTAATTTTCCCATAATAATTATTTTATAATGATAAATAGTTGTTTTTATTGTTTTTATACGTTATTTTTATCCAATGGAAATGGATAAAAACAAATTATACGAAGAGTTAAAAAAAACAAATTCGGACCTTATACACATAAGCTTCAGCGAACTTAATCAATATAGAGATTGTGGACATAAACATTTATTGGAAAAATATCTAAAATTAGCAATTTCTCCAACATCTATTCATTTAATATTTGGAAATTCAATACACTCAGCAATAGAGGTTGGAATAAGAGATAAAATGGATGTAGAGAAAAGAGTAGCGCATTTTAATCATCTTTTTAGAAAAGAGATGATGGATAATATGATGGGAACAAAAGATTATTTGGACCTTGAAAATTTTGCCAAACAAGGAGAAAATATATTACGACTATTATCGACGGAAAAAATACTTCAAAAGTATGATTTAATAGGAGTTGAAATGTCTCTTTATGAAAACTTATTCAAAAACTTCCACTTCAAAGGATTTATAGATTTAATTTTAAAAGACAAAAAAACAGGAAGAATACTTATTATAGATTGGAAAACATCTGGAGAACAATGGGATGTTCAAAAGAAAAAGAAGAATAAAGTATTCATGGCCCAAATGAGGTTATATAAATATTTTTACGCGCGAAAATTCAATGTTAAAATTGAAGAAATAGATTGTAAATATATTGTACTTAATCGTCTAAAGAATAAAAAATGTCCAGAGTTAGGATTTGGGGATTTACAACCAGTTGAGATATTTTCAACCGATGATGATATTATGGAGGCAGTAAAACTTGTAGCTGATACTTTAAGAGATATACATTTAAATAAAGAATTTAAGAAAGCTAAATTTGAAAAAGGTAAAGTTGGAAATTGTTTTTTTTGTCCTTATAAAACAAATCCAACACTATGCAATAGTAATCCAAATCAATATAAATACTTACTTGACGAACATAGAGAAAGAAGAAAGTTAATAGAAGAAGGAAAAGAAGTTGAATCAAAAATTATTTAAATGGAACTAAAAATAGTAAAAAGACCACATCAAGATGATAACACTATGCCAAAAGACATTCAGTATATTGGAGAAAAGTGGTGTGTTAAAACTCATTTCTATAGAGAAAAAATTGGAGGATTAAACAAATGGTATGAGTGGTTAGAAAAGCATAATCCAGATATTGTTTATTTGTATGAAATAAAATTAGAAGAACAAGAAATTTTAAATAAGGATTTTGTTCCAGAAAAAGAAAAAGTATACGTTGTTAGAGCGGATTATAAAAATGTCAGCTGAAATTAAAAAATACCCAGAAATAGGAGGAGTTTACCAGCACTACAAAGGTGGTAAATATGAAGTTATAACCATGGCAAACCATAGTGAAACATTAGAGCCATTAGTTATTTATAAATCTCTTTTATTTGGAAGTATATACGCAAGACCACTATCTATGTGGTTTGATGTTATTAAAGAGGATGTAGTTAGATTTTCTTTAATTTCTTAATATAAATTACTATCTTTTATAATACTTCTTATAGCAAGTTTTAATTCATTATAAGACTCATTTATATTTTGTGGGTTAGCTTTTAAGAACGCATCGATTTTATCGATAATGCCATCTGCAACTCTTATTATTGTATTTCCAACTGCTTTAATTTTTTCTTTATCTCCTCCCCAGCTTGCAATGTTGTATCTACTAGATTCTGAAGGTAAATTAAAATGCTTCTTAACTATATGAGCAACACTCTCCGCTTTAACTTTTAAAAATTCAGCTGCATCTGCATCTTTATTTTTGTCTTTACCAAATTTTCCGGCTATATTTTTAATAGCAATTGCATGTAAAATCTTTCCGAAATTATTTATATTATTTTTATCGCCCGTTAAAGATGTTGGTATTGTAATGCTATCTTTTTGAGCGATGCTTAAAGCAGCGTCAAATAATGGTGTAATGTTTTCTCCTGAATTTGCTGTAGCAACATCATCAAAATTAACTAAACCTAATTCTTGTGGTTCTAGCCCAGGAATAGGTTCAACCATTTCATCTGTATAAACAGGAACCCATTCAAATTTAGTATATTGTCCCGGCATATATTTTTTCTCAGTTGCAAACTTGGCAAGTTGATATTTATTTTTAGGGTCATTTATATAATTTTCAGTATCATCTATACCCATTTCTGACTTAAATGCAGCCAACGCTTCTGGGTTATCTTTTACATATTTTGCTTTATTGCTTAAGTCAGAACCTTTAAATCCTGCCGATTTTTTTGGCTTTAATATTAAAACACCATTTTTAATAAATTCAGGTTTTATCTGATAATTTCTTCCTTCCCAATAAGGTTTTGGTCCAGCGTATTGCGCTAAGGGTTGTGCTATTGTTATAATTAAAGAATTTAAAATAGAATATTTCCAACCAGAGTTTCTTTTTTGAAATGTTTTTGCCTTTTCAAAATTTTCTATTAAAAAATCAAAAACATCATCATTTTCTACGGCATTTTGTAAATCATCTAAATACTTATCAAGATTGTTTTTTATTTCAATATTTCCAGTAGCTTCTGCAGCCTGTTCTACTGCTTGAGTTATTTGCCCTATTTGTTCTAGTTGATTTAGTGTCACACCTTCAACTTCTGTGTCTGGGGCTAATTTTTTTTCTGTGTTAAAGTTATTTACTAAAGTTTTTAAATTATTTAAGCTTTCTTGAGATTTTTCTTCTGGTGTATTTGGTCCAATAAAATATCCCCAACCAAACATTCCAGTAGAACTGTCTTTGAAATATTTCGGCTTTTCAAATGTGTGCGGCCAAACAGCATCTTTGGTCAATTTTAAGACTTTACCCATCATAGCGGCTTCTTTAATTCCTAATGAACCTGATAAGTCAGAAGTTACTATTATATAGTAACCACCATTTATTGTTTTTGTCTTCCTAACCTTAACATTTTCGTTTAATATGAAATTTCTCATTTCAATCTGAGTTCTTTTATTTTCAAGTAAAATTTTGATATTATTAGCCATTTTTGTGTTTTTTCATAAATAGTATGTATTTTTTGGATATTTATTGTAAAACCGCATTAAGTGAATAAGAAATTAATATCAGAAAACTATAAAAAAAGATTACAAGAGTTGGCCGGTGTATTAATAGAGGATAATTCTGGAAAACTTAAGAATTTTGGAATTAGTAACGATGTTGTTAGTTTTATTATAGGATTAGATGATAAATTAGCTTTGTTTTTAACAAACATAACTCTATTTGAATTTGCCAAACAAGAAGGTTTAAAAGGAAAAAATATAAAAGAATTAATTCCAATTATAAATCAAGAAGATTTTTTACAATTTCTTCATAATAACAGAGAAAGGTTAAATTATATTTTAGAATGGATAAAATCCCCAAACAGACAAGGTAATATAGATTTTAAGAGCATTGAAGATTTGTCTCAGGCTTTTAATATGGCAGATACTTGGTTTAATTCTTTTGAAGCCACAGGTGTTATTACAGACGAGTCAGGTGAGGTAGTAAAAAATTATCCAAATGATGGTATGTATTGGATTGATTTAAAAACAAATGACTCTTGCGAAGAATCAGATGCTATGGGACACTGTGGCCGTGATGGACTAGCAACAACAATATTTTCTTTAAGAGATATTAATAAAGTTCCATATGTTACAGTGGCTTACAACGAGGATACAAAAACATTAACTCAAGTAAAGGGTAGGGCAAATAAAAGACCGGTAGAAAGATATATGCCGTTTGTTTTTAATTTCCTTAACGATATGGTCAAAAAAGGAAAAATAGAAAATGTTAAATGGAGTTATTCTCCTCATGGACCAGATTTAACAGAACCAGAAATAGCATATGTTTTCGAAGGCAATTTAGATGCATATATATCAGGTATGGTTAAAGGTAATTTGTTAAGCCAAGTTTATGTTCCACTATCTTATGGTAAAGAAGAAATAATAAAAGCTATTGGAAAAGAAAAGTATTCTGAATACATAAATCAGTTATTGATAAAAAACTTAGAAAGCCCTTCATTTAGACTTAAGCTAAAAAAAGGCGATATTATTAGTGCTGTTGGACAGGAAAGATATAAAGAATACCTAAATCAATTAATGGATAAGGCATTAGAAAATCCAGCATATAAAGTAAGCTTACCTAAAGCAGATATAGTAAATGTTGTTGGAGAAGAAAAATATAATCAATATATTGATGGTATACTAAATAAGGTTCTTGTTGACCCAATTAAGTATACTGTTGATATGGAAAAGGATGAATTATTTGCCATTCTTGGAGAAGAAAAATATAAAGAATTTATGATTAGTGTGGTTAAGAAAATAGTAGATGCATCATCATCTGAAAATACATTAGAATATTTACTAAAAAAACACAAATTACATATGCCAATAGATAAGATAAAACAAATAGTCGGCTCAAAAACTTGGTTTATGTTCCTTAAGCGCTCACATGAATCCGGCCAATCAAACATTCGTGGTAGGTTAGATTAATAAGTCATATCGTAGAAAATTTGTACTTGACATTGTATTTAGTTGTTTTATATTTGAACTAGCTAATGCATAAAAGAAAGCAAATAATAGAAAACCAAAAAAATTTCAGAAAAGAAATAATTGATTCTTTAAAGGCTGAATTTAAAGAAACTAAAAAAAATTTGTCCGAAATTCAAACTGAAGATAAATTTATAAGAGAAGAGAAAGAAAAATTAACAAAAAAATTCAGTAAAATAAAAATATTGGCAGAAGTAGAAAAGCTTTTCATATCTGAAAAAAATCTTTATCCTAATTATTATGCTTGGTGGGATGAAGTTAATAATCAAGTAGCAAAATACAAATATAAAGATAAATAAATGAAACCAGAAAGACCTAGTACAATTTGTGTTCTTATAGATTTAAGATACCACTCTTCAATGAATTCTTTTGAAGAATATTATGGAGACCACATAACATACCAAGAACTTGAACAAGAAAGTTATATTGAATTTAAAGAATGTATATTTGAAAGCATAAGTCGAGGAATAAAATTTAGAAAATATGGAAGAATAGGAAATGTTCTTACGTTAAGAGCTGACATGTTAAAGTCTGAAATTGAAAAATTTAAAAAAATATTAGAAACAAATAGTATAAGTTTGGTTCATAAATGGATAGTTTCTAATGTTACAATTATAACTGATGGTTTGCCAGAAAAAGGTGTTTCGTCTGAAAAAGAAGAAGAAAATGACAATTTTGATGATTTTGAAGATATTTAATAATAAAGATTAATAATGAGCAATTTAAACGAAGATAGAATGAAGCGATTTAGAGACATGGGAATACCACAACCTATGGCTCCGGTTGACCCCTCATCAGTTCAGGGTCCCGTTAAAAATACAGCATTTGCAGCAAAACTTGCGGCATTAAAGGGTGGTGCACTAAAAGAAGAAATAAGTACGTTTGTAGACAAACAAGAGGCTAATACAGGATTTGTTCCATTAGAAGTTCCTAAGAGAGGACAAAAACCAGGCGCCCCTACTTCTGCTCCTGTTGAGAAAATAAAAACACATGCAACATCAGGACCAAGCTTTGATATATATGAAAAGGCTTTATATGGAGATAATACACCATCAAGCTCTTCTTATGAAAAAGCTTCTGCTCCAGGAAGAAGTTATTCATCTGATATTTTAAATGAAAATGAAAACGGAAGTGATTTTTTATCTGACATTAAAAATAGATTACAACAAAAAGCCTTAAGAGCCTCAACTGCGCCGGCTACTAATCAACCAAATAATCAAAATCAAATTAATGAAAATCAACTAATAGAGACTGTAACCCAGATATCAACAGATGTATGTAAGCAGTTAATAAAAAAATTTATGAGTGAATTTTTAACATCTGAGCCTGGTTTAATAAAAGAAAGTGAAAAAATCAAAAAGGCTGAAATAGTAAAAGATGATATTATCAAAATGGGTGGTAAATATTTTAAAATAACACCTGTATCTGTTAAGAAAAAATGAAAAAGCTAATAGAACATAATGTTAATGGTAAAATAAAAAAAGAGTCCCCTGAGATTTGTCTAGAAGTTATATATCAAGATGATTTTTCTGATGACCATTATATATTGAGAGGTTTATCTGAAAATGGTGATTCTAAATTATTAAAATTTGAAGTTACTAAAAATGGCCAAGAAGTAACATTTATAGAAATGAAAGAAAGAAATGTTAATGAATTTCTTAATGAGTTTTTAGAGCACACTAAAGACGCAGATTTTAATGAAGAATTTAAATCTAAAATATACGACACTTCCTCAAAACAAATAACCGATTTCTTTGAATTTTACGATAATTCAGTGGTTACTAAAGGCCTCAACTTAGAAGGCGAAATAAAGCGAATGAAAAAGATGGCCGGTATCATCAAAAGTTAAGTATTTTTTATTCTAATAACATCTTTTCCTTTACTATTTATTGAAAACGATAACTATTTGACATGGACACAGAAGTTTCTGGGCGTAAAATATTAAACGAAGAAATGACTAAATCTGAAATTAAAATTTTAGTTAAAGATGTCTTAGATTCAGAACTTAAGAGTAAGCTTAAAGATATAGAAAAAGATAATGAAGAAAAAGTAAGGGGTATTATAAAAAATTTTTTAAAAAAACACTATAAAACTCTTTGGATTAAATCAAATTATTTTATTGACGAATTATAAAGATGACACTGAAAGAATTAGAAAAATTTATAGATGAAGAGGTTTCTAAAATCTCAATAAGCGAACCTAAAAAAGAATTGCCTATTACGCCTGTAAAACAAATTGCTCCTATTTTTAATCCAGTTCTTAAGAATGAGGATGAAATTGACGAAATGTTATTTAAAGCAGGAATGAAAGAAAAATAAAATGGAAAACGAAAAAGAAGTACCTAAAATAACATCTGCAGAGGTGTCAGATTGGGAAGAGAAATTTAGAAGCACAGTAAGTCCCCTTGTGCAATTTGATAAACAAGATAACGGACATTCTATAAAGTTCTACAATGGAGAGAGTGGCATAGATGCTTATTGGTCTGGAGTAATCATATTAAAGGCAGATAATTATCTTAAATGGAACTATTCTGTTTTGAATGGCGTTTTTATGGATGCTAAGATGAATTTAGATGAAACCAATAAAACCATACCTGGAAATTTATATGATTTCTTTAAAATGTGGCAAGCTGAAGTTGCTAAAGTGTTAACTACCCCAGAAGAAGCCCCAGAAGAAACCCCAGCACCTCTTGAACAACCTATGGGTAATTTGGCAGGCCCAGAAACAGCAAATGCTCCTATACCAGGAACGCAACAACTTGCAGAAGGGGACGGTTTAGTTAATCTAAAAATAAACACTATTATCAACAATAGAAAAGATACAAAAAGAGAATCGGCAATAATGGATAGTGCCGAACGAATGAGGCGATTAGCAGGACTTTAAATAAAAAATCCCGTTTTGTTTTAAACGGGATTTTTTATTTCTATCCAAAAGGCTCTTATTTCTATATCTTCAATCATCTTTATGTGGCTAAATTTTTTGATTTTACTTCTTTGGAATCATTATTTATTTTTTCTAAAAGACTTATAAACTTATCGGCTTGAGGGTCTGTGAAGTTTGTGTGATTAATCCAAAACAATTCTAAGTCTTTATAAAGCGTTTCGCTAAGTTGTGATTTTAAATTTTTTAATCTTTCCATTAATGTTTATTGTTAGTTTTTAATTACTTTCCAAGAAACAAGTGGATTTGATTCGTAATTCAAAGCTTGTCTCAATATTACAAATTTAAACTTTTTTCCGTTAGCAAGAGTATCATTTCCTTGAATTTTTATATAATCTCCATCTTTTAACTTTTTACTTTCACTCGCGTCGGTTACTTTAAATAAATCATCCAACTGTCTTTGAACCTTTATTGTAACATCTTGAAAGTTAAAAATAATAGTTTCTCCTGGTTTAGCATCAAAAATACTTTCTTGTTTTTCGTTAGTTGTTGGAGTAGTTCCCTGAGAAGGAGCAACTGTATTTGGGGCTGGTTGACCAACAATTGTTTGGTTGCCACCATCAAGTTCATTTAATTGAGATAGTATATTAGCTTTTTTGCTTTCTAATGCAAGTTTTACCTCTTGTTTCTCAACTGCTTTATGAATCAATGCGTTAAGGTCGCTTCTTTTTATTTCTAATGACATAGTAATTGGTTTTATTATCATAAATATAGAGAATTTAATGAAACTGCTATTGATTTTTAGTAAAAAAAATGTTTTTTTTGTATTGTTATGTCCATAGAGATAAAAAAATTAAGAACAAACTTTGAAATAAGGTTTCAATTTAACAAGGCTCTTGCCGAGTTTATAAAAAATCTACCCAAAGACCAACAGCAAACTAAAATGGATTTTGCTAGAAGAGATGATGGGAGTACTTTTGAGGACTG
>Ga0307376_10002174_pt1 | contig 19665 bp, 14 predicted proteins | sample TR2MG_FD_202536 | JGI IMG/M metagenome (GOLD analysis project Ga0307376, IMG submission 202536) | Soil microbial communities from Risofladan, Vaasa, Finland - TR-2 | ecosystem: Environmental > Terrestrial > Soil > Coastal area > Acid sulfate soil | place: Finland: Risofladan, Vaasa | collected...
CTACAGGTACCTTCCGGTCAAGTACAGCGAGCACAACGTCACAGAAGAGCAGGTAGTTGAGCTGGTAGATATCACCGCTGCCAACCTAGAGGAAGATGCACCTGGAACCCTCGCCAAGGTCGACGCTGGAGAGCACCCCTACATGGACGAAGAGAACCCGGACCTCTACGTATTCGTCTACAACACCGAAGTGAACCTGGTGGCAGATGCCGGCAATCCCGGATTGGCCGGCCAGAACATGAAGGGCAAGGTGGACGTGTCCGGAAAGATGTTCAGGGACGAGCTGATCTCCGGGGCCGTGGATAATGGGACGGGCTGGGTGGACTACATCTGGACAAATCCGGCGAGGGGAGGCCTCTTCTACAAGACGACGTACTACAAGCTGGTCACCGGGAGCGACGGGGTGGAGTACGTGGTCTGCGGCGGGAAGTACAAGGAGGCAGCATAGAGCAGAGGGATCGGCTTATTTTTATGGGATACCACGTAGCAGAGCTGTGGGTGCGCCGCAGCCCGTTTGATTTTGAATGCTTCACCGCTCTGCTGCGTCGGTATATTCCTGCAATTTTAAGTTTAATATTTTCAGATAGTATTTTCGCTCAACAGAATTGTTGCGTATACTCTCAAATATTTTTTTACATCTCTTGTTGTTCATCCATCTGGAATTGTTTCAGCATGTGAAATGATAAAAAATGCACAAGAACTTTCTTGACGACACTACTAAAATATGAGGATGGGCAGCCTCATAGAAAGATACAGGGTGCACTTAAGAGACTGCATGGGCTTATGGTGGTCTTCTTATGATCCTGAGCTTGTCGATTTAGGCCATAAACCGCCCACTCTCTAGATGAGAATTTTTTTGGTGGTGAACGTTCACCCATTCCCTTACGGTTAATTCATATTTGGATTAAATATATATTGGAATTAAATACTAAAATTCATAGCAATTCAAAGAGCATGCTCCTGCTAAGGAATATCTTTGGCACCGATATAGTCTTCAATCCAGCCAGCCGGTCCGCTTGCACGGTCTTCAAGAAATCATTGGCAGAAACATGCAATTTCGGCACGACAATCAGCAGCTTGCCTTTGGACTTGAGAGCAGATACCGTCTCTCTTACAACTTGGGTGCATTCGTTGCTCCCCGGATGGCGCAGGCCGCATCCTACTGCCACGTCTCCAGGGTTTGAGCTGTCCAATCGTATGTGTTTAGCTCGCTATAATCAGTATCTCTGGGCAGATTTCGCATCATCCCATGTCGCTAATCCCTATGGGCCACTTCCAGGGACCATAAGTCATTGATATCGGTTTATGTTAAATACAATTAAATGTATATTACACAATCCTGAGATAAACCAGCATCTATCGACCGGCTACAGAGTAGCTAAACACATACGTCCAATCAATCCAGATCCACTAGCCGCATCTTTCCGGCTCGGCTGAATAGGGCCTGTTCTCCTTCAGGCACCATTGCATCTGCTCCAGCAGGGGCTTGATCCTGCTATCCGTCTCCTTTAGCTTTTGCACCATGATCTCAGCCAGGCTGCCCTGCTCGATGCGCTTTTCTACGAGGGGCAGATATCGCATCTCCTCAATAGTTGCGCACTCTTGCGCAGCGGCAAGCAGCTTCTCCAGCTCCGGACGCATGCTCGCCACGCCGCGGCGCATGGCATCCTCCAGCATGGACAAGAGACTGCTCTCATCCTCCTCCAGCATAAGGTCGGATCGAAGTAACGCCAGCAGAAAAGCCGAGAACGCCATGTCCGAGTGCAAGCATTCCTGCTCATCGATGGCTTTAATCTCCAGGCACCTTCTGGTAAAGCGCACAATTACGCCTCTGGAATTGACCCACTCTCTGCAAAGAATCTCCGCCCCGCATTTCTTCAGCTCAGAGTAGATCTGTCGGTTAATCTGCACATAATCGTCCACGTTCTCTAGCTTTTCGGGCAATATAGCATGACAGATCTCAGGAACAGCAGCCTGGTTTTGACGGTAGTAAACCAGCCGATTGTCCATGTAAGAGGTGAGCTTTCCTTCCACCATAGGCGAGGAAGCGGATAAGGCAACGAGGTACGGCATCAGCGAGCGAATCTTGTTGAACATAGTGACCAGCTCATCCTTGCCTGCATAGGGAATGTTGATCTGCAGAGCCTGAATGTTCAGCCAGCCGTGCTGTTTGATGTTGAAGAGGCGGTCGTATACCTGATAGTACTCCTGCTCATCATGATCCCAGTAGGTCGTCTCATCCAATTTGAGCAGCGGATGCATTCCCAGACCCATGAAGCCATACTCATGATTCGTGGCCCGATAAAGTTCGCCCAAGCCCCGGTACAAATTACTCTCCAAAAAGCTCAAGCTCCCCGGCCTGGCCGGGATCAGCTCGATGGCATGCTTTTGCAGCTCCTTGGAGACCAATATCCCCCCGAAAGGCACCTCGTGCTGCACCTGTCCGGCGATTCTTTGGATGATCCGGTCGGAGATGGCCAGTGGCCGGCAGTTTTTGTCATTTATGGAGTACTCGTGCTCCGTTCCTATGGGCGAAGAAGCTGCAAGAGCCTTATGCTTCGCCATCTTTGTCGCCGCCCTGATTTGCATTGCCTTTTTCATGGCGCTTTTCATCTCTTTTCAGTCCTGCAGCTTGATCTCAGCCACAAGATCCGTCTCAGACTCTTCTATCTTCAATATCTCCGCCATCTCTGCGGCGGGAACGCTGTTTACAAGATGCATGATATTCTCCACGGAGATCTCGAATAGTCCGTCGTAGGCTTTTCGGTTGGCTTTTAGAAATCTCACCATGGGGCAGATGTTCTCTCTCTTAAGGAAGATCTGCAGGACGCCTTCCTTGATATCAAAGGTAAAGGGCCCTGCAACACAGGTCTCGGGCTTGATGGTATGAATGCTACATTTTCCATCTTGAAAGAGCACGCAAAAACCGTCCTGCTTCAGTCGCAGCCTCTTGTATCCGGCAAATTCCACAGCATCCGGGCTGACGCCGTTTTTCAGCAATATATCTATTCTCTCCTGGCTTAAGGGCGGCCTGGCCTCAAAGCAGCAGCCTCCATCCAAATGGCATTTGCTGCAGGCCTGGCTTATGGCTTCACATAGATAATCTTCCATAAGAATATCATCTCTTGAACATTTTTTAATTAGTAACTTCTCTCTAATAAATTTCTTTCCAGTAGCTTTTCGTCTCTCAATCATTGCGAGATCAATAAAAGCTCGATCAAAAAAAGATAGAATTTCCTCTATCGCTCAGAGAAATCAATCTTGTAGGAGTAGTCCTTGTTTTCTGCCAGGGCAGATGAATTTGACATGGTCGCAGCAGTTCCCAGGCCGTACTCTCCCTCAAAACCGTGCGGTTCTGAGACCCTATCGGAAAGCTCATCGGCATAGCTGCAGGCGTCCCCTGTCATCAGATAGGAGATGATCTTTTGGAACATGTCCGGATAATGGGCATCCTCCCCCCCTTCCAGGGAGGGATTATCATTGACCTCAATAACGTAGAGCTTCCCGTTGCTCTCTTTGATGTCCACACCATACATTCCTTTGCCAATGGCATTGCCTGCCTGCTTTCCAAGCTCGATGACCTCCGGCGGAACCTGATCGGCAGGCACGCTCTCCACATCGCAGTATACGATATGCCCATTCACGGAGGCCTGGATCTTGAAGGTCTCAGAGGGGATGATGTATCGACAGGCATAGAGTAACTGCCCGTTGATGACGCCGATTCTCCAATCAAACCTGCTCTCGATGTACTCCTGCACTACGATCCAGTCGGATAGCTTGAAGAATCTCTTGGCGATCTTTAAAAGCTCGCTTACGGATGAGACCTTCTCTACCCTGGCGGAGAAGGATGTGGAGGGCTCTTTTAGCACCAGAGGCATTCCCAGCTCATCGAAGAGCTGTTCGGCCAAACTATCGTCCAGCTCCTTCTTCTTTAGAAACTTCGTCCTGGGCATGGAGACATTCTTCTTCATGAGGTGCATGTACATGTTTATCTTATCGGCACAGATCTGGATGGAGCTGGGGTCATCGATCACCGGTACGCCATACATTTGCGCCATTCTGGCCGCTACATAGGTAGTATTCATGGGATCGGTGTTGGCGCGAATGAAGAGCGCATCCAGCTTGGGTATCTTTTTCATGTCCACTGGAAAGATGAACTCCGCAGTGTGGCCCATGCTCTCAGCCACGTCTCGACATTTTACCACGGCCGTGAGCTGTTCAGAGCTGCTTAACGTCCGTCGATTAACAAATATGCCTAGCTTACTCAAAACGTTTCACCCTCTTATCCAGAAGGTCCTGTAACATTTCCGTTTCATCCTTGGATAATTGTGAATATTTCACTGGAGCTAGAGAGGATAGCCGGCAGCTCGACTCATCCTTGACCAGAACGATCTCCACTAACGGCAACCTGAAGACTTCATAGATCTTCTTTGCCAGCAACTTAGCCGGCTCACAGCAGTTTATGGTCTTGCCGAAGATGGATACGCATTTTGCCACAGATGAGGTGTCGCTGATCTTCTGATAGCAGAAAGGATACCTTCCCCGATTGGTGATATGCTTGATAACCGCCTTCGCTGTTTCCAGGTCCCTGACCAGGAAGTGGTCGGAGGGTGTGGAGAAGTAGTTCAAGCCGTAGACTATGGCAGGGAGGGAGACGTACTGGTTGGATATTATCCATTCGCAGACTGGAATGCCTGCCAGCTTCGCCTTCTCCAGACAGATGGGAACTATATAGGCATCCAGCACATCGGTGCTACTGGGCGTGGTCTTGATGCCGTCATTTTCGTTCTTGACGATTGTATAGTACGGCTCAGTCTTGTAGAAGTAACTCTCATTTACAATATATTGGGAGTTATCCTCCGTCAAGGTATACATGATGTCCTTCTTAGGAATATGGTCTCTTCGTTTGTTCATTAAAACATCACCGCATGACCTGCGTGTGAGAAAATAGACCTGTTAGTTGGAGAAAATTCGCGCTCTTTGCGTCCATTCTGAGGCACGATTGTTGTTTTTCCTGCGTAGGATCCCCTACGGTATTTGCTTAGACTACGGTGCCTGTCCGGATCAGATGCCATTTCATTCTCAGAAATTTGAATTTCCCCAAGGCTTACTCCCTTGCGGGTAGTATTTATCGTTATCGACCTGGAACAGATGGCTCCAGATTTTACGCCATCTGCTGCAACTGCAATCTCGCTGAAAGTCATTAAGTTTCTCACCTTTCAAGAGATCTGCGCGAAGAGCTTCCAATACTGGCATGGCTGGCTATTCGAGGCATAGCCAGCTATTTCCACCATGTTAATCGGTCTTTTCCAGAAGCTGCATCATCTTTTCTGGGCTTGTAGCAGGAAGACTGCAGACGTGGCCTGTGCAGACGTAGGCCGTGGTCTTTCCCTCTTGCTGGACCAAATTTCTTGTGAATGGTGCAATCTCTCTAATCTCCTCCCCACATACAAGCACTACGGATTTGTTCGGAAGAAAACGAGATCGTATGGCCTGCAACATATCAATTATTTCTGCATCTTGCAAGCTACCTACCAGAGCGATCTCGGATGTCGGTCCGAGAGCATAGTCCAGGGAGCAAAGCAGCATGCTGTGGCCCGGTGGCTGCCCGCCAGCTGTGGCAGAAAAGGCCCGTGCCAAATCCCAGGCCCTCTCTTCCCATTCTGCCTGTCCGGAGAGGTGCATGAGCCGGAGAAGGTTTTGCATGGCAATGGAATTTCCCGAGGGAATTGCTCCATCATAAAACTCCTTTTTGCGCAGCAGCAGGGCTTCGGCATCATCTGCAGCAAAGAAAAAGCCGCCCTGATCCTTATCCCAGAAATGTCGCATCATGACCTGATTTAGCTGCAAAGCCGCTTTTAGGTACTTGATATCAAAGACTGTCTCATAAAGATCTATCAAACCCCAGACAAAGAAAGCATAATCATCCAGATTGGCTGAAATACCTGCCTCGCCCCGATAGCGGTGAAGCAATCGACCTTCGGTTGTCTGCATCTTTTCCAGGATAAAATCGGCCGCTTTCATTGCAGCTGTTGCATATTTTGCCTCATGCAAAGCCTGCGCGGCTTTGCTCAGGGCCGCGATCATCAATCCATTCCAGTCAGTGAGAATCTTATCGTCCTTTAAAGGATGCACTCTATTTTCCCGGATAGCAAAAAGTTTTGCTCTTATCTTCTCCAGCTGATCATAAAGATCCTGCTCACTGATCTTCAGGACGGATGCCGCATCCCCAGGATGAGACCTCTGGTGCAGGATGTTTCGTCCTTTCTCAAAGTTTCCGCTTTCATGCAAATCGAAGAGCCGGATCAAGAGCTTGAATTCCTCATTATCCAGGGATCCTTTCAGCTCTTCTGCTGTCCAGACATAGAATTTGCCCTCTTCTCCCTCACTGTCTGCGTCCTCTGCAGAGAAAAAGCCTCCCTGGGGAGAGGTCATGTCCCGCAGCACGTACTCCAGGATTTCGCGTGCCGCTCTAGCGTACTCCTCTTTTCCAGTGGCCTGATAGGTTTCCGTATAAGCTATGGCCATTAGCGCCTGGTCATAGAGCATCTTCTCGAAATGGGGGACAAACCATTCTGCATCCGTGGAGTATCTGTGAAATCCGAATCCTACGTGGTCGTAGATCCCGCCCATGCGCATGGCCTGCAGTGTGGCCTCGACCATCTGCAGAGCATCCTTGTCACCGGTCCTGTGCCAGTGGCGCAGGAGGAAGAGGAGGTTGTGGGGCGTGGGAAACTTGGGTGCCGTGCCGAAGCCTCCGTTTTGGGGATCGTAAATGGAGGCCAGGCCTGCGTAGCCCCGGGCAAGAAAAGCGGCATCCAAATTCGTAGCCTGGGCCGAAGGCTGGCTATTTGCCTGCTTGAGATAATCTAAAATCTTGTCCGCTGAGCCGAGGAGCTCATCTCTGTTTTTGTCCCAGAGCTCTTTGATCTGGGGGATGATCTCCATCATTCCCGCTTGGCCGAAGCGGCCGGTCTTTGGAATGTAAGTGCCGGCGAAGAATGGTTTTTTCTCAGGCGTCATAATAATAGTAAGAGGCCATCCGCCTCTGCCGGTCATGGCCTGGGCTACGCTCATGTACATCTGGTCTATGTCCGGCCTCTCCTCCCGGTCCACCTTTATGCAGATGAAGGTCTGGTTCAAGAGCTGGGCTACCTCCGGGTCCTCGAAGGACTCGTGGGCCATGACATGGCACCAATGGCAGGTGGAGTACCCCACGGAAAGGAAGACAGGCTTGTCTTCCCTGGCAGCGGCTTGGAAGGCTTCTTCGCTCCAGGGATACCAGTGCACGAGGTTGTAGGCGTGCTGGAGGAGGTAGGGGCTTTTTTCGGAGAGGAGACGGTTTGATTGGGGGATGGACACAGATTCATCCTTAAAGGGGAGGAAGTCTTTTGTCATAGCAATCCTATATAGAATGGGATAAATATATGTAATTAACTTGACAGAAACAGCCAGCGGCAAAAGTGGCCAACTCGTAATCTGAATCAGTTTTTTCGATGCCCTTAGATATTTCATCGTTTTTGGATGGACCCTGGCTAGATGGATCCTGGTTAAACAGCTTCACGTATTCGCCATAGCCCTCTTTTTCCAGATCCTCCACCGGAACAAAGCGCAAAGATGCGGAATTGTAGTCTTCCGCATCACTTAAAGCCAGCTCTACTCTTTATTAGACCAATTATTGAACACCGGGTCGGGAATTTATGAAACCAGAGAATGGCCTAAGACCTCATCGATGCTCTTAACCGGAGTTATTTTAACTGCATTAAGAATATATGAAGGAAGGCTTTGAGCATCTCTCAAATTATCCTCCGGCAGAAGCACTTCTTTGATACCAGCATCATATGCAGCCCTCACCTTTTCTTGGATGCCCCCCACAGGGAGGACCTTGCCCATGATTGTAATCTCTCCTGTCATTGCTAGGTCATTTCTTATGGGAATTCCTTTTAATGCGGAAACTATACCAGTTACTAGCGTGACTCCAGCAGAAGGTCCTTCTTTAGGAATGCCCATAAACGTTGCCAGCACCGCGACATCAAAACTGCTGCGCCACTCCTCAGTTATCCCGAGCTCCTGATGTTTGGCTTTTATGTACTGGGCACCAGCTTCGATGCTCTCCCTCATTACCCGCTGAATAGAACCAAGGGGAACGATGCGGCCTGTGCCCTTCGTTGCCTGCATCTCAAAGAGCAGTATGCATCCATGGTCGCCTGCAACTGCCAGGCCGATGACTTCCCCCACTGAGGGTTGTAGCGGCAGAGCAACCTTCTGAATTCTATTGGCGTCCGGAAGCTCGGGTGTGACCACTTTGCCTGTAGAAAGGATCTTCGTCCCTAAACTAATGCGCTCGTATTCTCCCCCGGCAATCAGGTGGAGCTGCTCGCGCACCCGTTGACGAAGCTCGCATGCGATGGTGAGAAGCTCTTCCAGTTCTTCATCAGTCACTTTGCCATCTGGATAAATGAGCTTCATAAGTCCGGATGCCAGCTTCATTACTGCACGCTGATCCCGGCCAGAGACTCCTCGAACGGTTCCTTCAGTATCTATCAGCTCAAAGCGAGACCTCACAGCGTTCATAGGATCAGTTCGCCTGAGTTCGTGCATGATCTCGCAGAAGTAGTCAGTGATAAAACCATAGTCTTTGGCATAGTTTTCCGGTGTCAACTTGGGGATCTCCCAGCCAGGCAAATAACCATGAATCCTATCCAGGAAGGCAGTGACCTGAAGAAAGTCTGGGAGTGGCTCGAAGAGATGATAGTACTTCTCATGAGGAAGATTGCCCTGGACATCTAGATTCCCAACGAACACCAGGCTGCCGAAGGCCAGTATCTCCTTCTTTCCGCGGCTGAACTTGGCGTCTTGCATGTAGGCCTGCATAATGCTTACGAAGGACTTAGTATCGGTGAAGTCCGTATTGGCTATCTCGTCAAAGACTACGCAATCCCTTGTCCCTACAACCCCTATCTTACCGGTGTTAAGGTTGATAAAGAGCTGGGAAGGAGTAGCCTTGCCACCAGATAGAACATGGGCGTAATAAGAGATGTTCCTGTAAAGATAGGTCTTTCCGGTTTCACGTGGCCCCAACAAGGGGCCTCAAAGGTTGCTATGTGTATTTTATGGACAAGGACACAGAACGGTTCGTGAAAAGCCGTATCGAGAATTAATTGGGGATATCTGATAAGGAAACGAGGAATTTCCAGACACCTTATATCCAATTTGATTGCTAAATGGAGTAAATAAGATTTTAATTTAGAGCTTTGAGAGCTCAGATGAAGGATAATAATTTTAGGGGCAGATGGCAATTCTATCAATATAAACTGTAGTTTCCAAGTTTTTGATTTTGCACATATAATTGGGTATTAGAGTAGATATCATGTTATTTAACTATTTAATATTAATATCAAGCAGATACCAACATAGATTGAGTATGTCAAAAAGAAATCTGATTTATAAAGATGACGGTCCGAACGAAAAACTTGGAAAGTACAGAATATAAATATGATTCCTAAGAAAAGGCCGCCTGCAGCTCATCGACGTCCACCGGCGTGCAATAGTTCTTGGTGATGAAGGTAGCCGCAGGCGAGCGATCGATGGCAATGGCTTTGCGCCCCTCCATGAGCGCTGCCAGGGCGGTCCCGCCCGAGCCGCAGAAGGGATCGAGCACCAGATCGCCCGGTTTCGTGTAGTGGCGGATGTACTCCCGGATGGCGTCGTGGGGCTTCTTGGACCAGTAGGTGTGCATGTTGTAGATGGCAGTGGCCTTGGTAGTCTCAATGGCATGGTCGAAGGCCGGGACATCGTACTTATCTGTCTCGGGATCGTAGGGCCGCTCTGCCAGGTGCTTCTGCACGAAAGCCCGCAGGTTCGGGTTGGGCTTGTCTCCGGAGTAATAGCCCTCAGGCATCTTCGGTATTGTTCGCTTGCGTGCTGTTGCCTTCTTTCGCTCGTCTTTCCATTCGGTCATAGTTCGGTCCTTTCAGCTAAGATCTTGGGAGCTCTGGTGGAAGGTCCCGTGATAAGCTTGCAACCACTCATCAACACTGCCTTCAACATTCCTTAGTCCGCCTTTTTTTGGGTTATCTATTTCATGCAAACCCATTGCGTGTCACAAACCTGCGTTTGATGACACACAAATGGATTTGTGGATCATATATTAGACGCAAACTCTGTTGTGTATCATAGATGCCCGTTTGGTGATACACAAACAGATTTGTGTTTCATATAATACATGCAAATTCTGTTACAAATCATAGAACTCTATTTGATGGTACACAACAGAAGTCCATGATAATGGATTTCATCACACTTCGTCCCTCTCAGTGATATCAATCAACTCAGAGAATTCGTAGAGAGCGGATCGACTTCCCCTTCTTTCACGAGAAACAACAAGAATCCCACTTTCTTTCATCTCTCGCAGTATCCTTTGAGCAGTCATTTTGTTTATCTCCGATTTCTTTATGAAATACGCGGAGTTGAATATCGGCCTGGAGAATATGGCATCTATCGCTTGAATAGAGTGCTGGGAATGTGTTATCTCCGGCACCCGCTGCTTCATGCTATTATACAGCGCCAGAATTGCCATCGCTTTGCGGCTGTTCTCGTCAGCCTGCTCCACAAGTGCCTTGAGGAAGAACGATACCCAGCCGTTCCAGTCTCCCTCGCTGGATATTGCCCTCAGCTGCTCGTAGTAAATGTCCCGGTTTCTCTCCAGATAGGCGCTGATGTAGAACATAGGACTGGAGAGAATTCCTTTTTGGCAGAGGATAAGCGGCACAAGCATCCGCCCGATACGTCCGTTGCCATCCAGAAAGGGGTGGATCAGCTCAAACTGAGCCTTGAGGATAGCGAGTTGAACTAGCACATCCTTTTCGTCGCTGTGCAGGTATTCTTCCCAGTTGGAGAGCGCATCCATAATCATGGGCGGGGTTGGTGGGACATAGGTCGCCCGCTCAAGGGGAACACCTGGCGGGGCAATGTAATTTTGAATGCGCCGAATCTCTCCCGGGTCCTTGTTTCTGCCTCTAACCCCTGTCAAGAGTATGCGGTGAAGATCACGAATCGTGTTTATGCCAAAAGGCCGCTTTTTCATCTCCACCACAGCGGCACCCATGGCCTTCCGGTAGTTGATTATCTCATGAATATCCCTGGTTTGCGGAGTATCCTTCCCAATTCCGTCTTCCGGAGGTTCTCCTACATCCGCCTCGTACTGCAGGACGTCTTCCAAAGATGCTTGAGTGCCCTCGATCCGCGAGGACAGAACTGCCTCGCGGGTAGTAAGCGGAGAGAGAAGCACCTGGGGATTGACAATTCCTAGGAGGATTCCATCATATCTGGCAAGCGCTGCATTGGCCTTACCAATAAGAGAAACATGCCTCTCCCAATCGATGGTCTGAAGAGGCAATCTAACAGGAATATAAGGCTCCATTATCTTCTCCTGAGCAGCCTTGATTGCCCTGTCTGGCAGACCTCCCGCAGGGCCATCTTTCGATCATCGGTCCAATTGTTCATGCTAGTTCGTTCAGACTCCATATATGATCATCTGCAATTAGGTTGGTAGGCAGCAGGTAGCTGTCTTCGCCGGTCTCGGAGAACATGATTATCTTATCGCCCGCTCTCCTTCCGGGCAAGAGCAGTATCACTCTCTGCTGGTCGGTGGATAGCGTGCGCAGAGGATTAAGATCTACATCATAGGCGAAGAGAAGCTCCAGGTTAGAAAGCACAACGAGGCCGTTCTTCATGAGCTTTAGTCGCAAGAATTTCTCAAAGGCCTTGTTGATGTGGGCTCTGGTAGGCTCGGGCTTTTTGGCCTCGCTCTCAACGAGCTTTTTGAACTCGTCGTCTGGGATAGCATGGAGTACTCCTTTGTTTACCGAAGTTGGGGCCGGGAAGGGCTGGCTGTCGGAGGTCTTCGCCTCCTGGAGGCGGGATGCAAACCGCTCTAGCGCGCTGTAAGAACCGACTATGCCATACAAGTGTCTTCCTACATCAACTGAGAGCTTGGCAATAATGACCTCAACAATTTCCGTATCCCTTATGCCTGTGTCCCTCCCAACGGATCCTTAATTCACTTCAAGCATTGAAGTAATAAGTCCTTTAAGCTGCCTTCGGTCGGACAAAATATCCCGTTAAGAAAACATGCTAAGAAAACCAAAACCTCAATCCTAAAGGAGTCAAAACTTTATTGGGTTATTCTTTCTTTCCCTAAGTATTCGACAAGTTCCTCTAGAGTGAACTTGGTGGTGAACTGCCTGAATCTATCGATCTCTGAGACCTTTGCCAGGATGCCCCGATTCCTCATTTCATATAGCCCTGGCAGCAGCCGATCTGGATTCCAGAGCATTGATTTTATAGCTTGGTTCTGCTCGACATTTGATATCCCGTACATTCCTGGCTGCGGAAATTCGCTGTGGATCACAAAGGCCAGGGAGGCCGTCAATGGATCGCGGTAACCAAAACTGATCCTTTTCCTGTCCGATCGAGCCAGGCCGCCGGCTACAAGAGAACTTACGATGGCCTGGGCGGACAAATTGACAACTTTAGCGGAAGGATAACGTCCGGCCAGGTATTCTCTTATCTTCAATCGGTCGAGGCGACCATAGCCAATGGCCGGAACCAATAGGTCGCTGCAGATGGAGAGCATCAAAGGTTCAGCCTTACAGAATCGATAAAAGCATGCATCTCGAAGCTCCTGGTGCCCTGAGTAGATCCGGGCAAAAGATCCCATCGCTTGATCTGCCCTGCCATCTGGAAAAAGCCTGTTCACTATGTAGGGAACGTATCTATCCCTGGTATTCTGGCTGCTGAAGGGCAGGTTCTCCTTGAGAAAAGCTCTGATTATGGCAATATCTTCAGTATCATGCAGCCTGGGCAGAATCTCAATGGCTTCTTTTAGAACGGAATTAGTGAATAAATCGCTTTTCTGCTTGGCCACGCCTGCTTTGTGCGATGGCCTATCTTCTTGTGGAAACGGTTTCGGCTTTAGATGTGACAATGATTGAATTTCAATTAGGCTTTGCTGCGGCTTTCTGACGGTAAAGTTTTGCGAGTCTTTTACAATCCCCTTGGACCGGAGATGTCCGGCGAGCTTCAGCAGTGTAGCGGTATATGATTTCACACCCTTTACCCTGCAGAGAGCTTCAAAATCAGAGAACAAAACGCCATCCAGTCCGCCAAATTCCTGGATGAGCTTCTTGGCTAGCGGCTCAGGATTTCCTCTGCTCAGAGCATAGCTTAAGAGCAGCTCAAGAAGGGCCTCATCTGTCAGGGCATCCGGCTCCCCTGAGATAAAGCCTTCTCTCATCGTCTGCCTTAGTCCAATCCTGATTTCCTCTGCCATCCGTCCCTCATTAAAACAATTAGAGATATACACAAATTAAATTTTTGGTCAAGACTGCACGCGGATTCGTCAAAGAATATCCGACAACATCTGCCGGCGCGGACCTTCCCGATCCCGCAGATAGAACCTGGGCTTTAGCCTTCCCCTTACCCGGACTCTTGCATAGACGAGGACTTTATCACTATGCTCGGACTTTTCCGCTAAAAGCCCCTCAAGCGTCTCCTTTTCCTTTTCTGACAGCTCTATCTCTCCCTCTCGGCCAGAGGACCAATCAAAGATTCGAGCCAGGTACTGGGTCTTGATGTGCAAAAAAGTGCCTTTTTCTCGGTCCTCTTCCGACAGTATCCGGCAAGCGTACTCCACGGGACCCTCGAACTCCTGGCATACTTCATCCGGCCGGCATAGACCCAGATCTGCTAGCCCCAGGTCCGGGTAGCCTTTGCTCTGCCGCTGCATAGCTCTGCATTTGGGGCAGTGCATCGTTAAAAACCACTCCTCAAAGATCCGTTCCTCGACAGCAGCCACTTCCGACCAGAGCTGTTTTGCTCTTTTTCGGCTGTAACCTATCTGTCCCAGAAATGCAGCCAGGATGGCGGCTGTCCTGTGCTTGCCGCTCTCACCGGCAACCTTTGCGATTATGCCCTTGATACAGGGCGGAAAGGCAGAGGGCATGGGCGGCTCATTGGCAGTCCAGAGCATCTCCTCTCGTCGATCAATAGCCTGAACGGATATGATTGTCTCCTTTCCCTCTGCAGGCAGAGAGTCGTATCTTTTGGAGGGCATCTTTATGCTCTCTTGTGGCCTCCCACGAAATAAGCCTGTGTGTCCTTATCAGGTCGCGCCTGTTGGGGCACGGGGGCCGAGCCCTTGGAAGACTCATAGTCCATTCTCTCCTTGAGGATGCATCTGCCGCCTCGCAGGCCTCCCAGCGGATTTTTGGGAGTTCCCATGGAGTTCATGCAGCGGGCCATCACAGCTGCGCCCCGGGCTAGGCCATCGTCCACGAAGACCACGTTCTTTTCCACATGGTCATACAGCCCCAGCTTCTCTATCTCCTCTAAAATCAGGCTGGGCTTGTTGCCGCTGATCCCTGCCCGACCGGTGACACCCAGGGCCGTCTTACTGGTGACGACGCCCTCCTCGACTCCAACCTGCACCAGTCGGCGGGCCACGCGGGCCATGGCCAGGTCTAATGCGCCAAATAGAACCTTTAAATTATTCTTAGATCCACAAAGATCAGCTCCGATCTTGGAGAGCTTGGGGAGGTCGCTGCCGTTCACACCCACATCGCAGCCGATGAGAACGACGTTGTTTTGCATGGCTGCCTGCGGGCATACGGGAACCAGGCCGTATTTGGTGCGGCTGGCCGGAACCTTCTCTATTACCACCAGATCGTTAATCTGATCTGCGCATTGCTGCGCCTCTTTGCCGAAATCGGGCTTGGTCTTGCCGTCAAAGATATCCAGTGTGGCTCCAGTCATCTTGTCCACCAGTCCCGTCCCCTGGACAACGGCATCGGGAATGGCTCCGGCCAGGCCGAGGAGATTGCCGATGGTGAAGGCATAGGGAAGATCATCGCTGGTCACCCTTCCGTCCAGTGTGGTGCCAAAGTCCATGGAGAGGCAAGGGTTTCGAAAGTCCACATCCGTCCAGCGGCTGCCCTCCTTAATGCCGGCGGTGGCCAGCTCGCCCTCCATCTCGTTGGCAACTACCTCCACGCCGGTAGAGCCCTGTGGCGGGAAACATGAAGCCACTGCACCCATGAAGATCACCTTCTCAATCATGGTGTAGCGCTTGAACTTCTCCAGGATGTTGTGGATGCTCATGGCGGGGGTCATGAGCCTGGGGGGAACGCCGGCATCGAGGCACCCCTGCGCCAGGGCCAGAATGAATGCGCCGACCTGGTCGGGCGAGTCCAGCTCGGCCACCACGCCAGTGGAGCGCACCACGAAGTGCAGATCGGTTTTGATGTCCAGGCGTGCCCTCTCGTGGCTCTCAATGAGGGTGTTTTTCACCAGCTCGGCAATGGACTCTCTGGTAAGAGCGGTGCCGTTGATAGTATGAGCGAAGATATCCTCACCGGCTTTGGGCCGTCTTACGTCTCGAGTCATATTCACCGTCTTGTTGACGATGTAGGTCTTGCCGGTGTTCATGTCCGTGGCGGTAAGAACGCATTTGGTAGTGGTATTGCCCACCTCGACCGAGGCCACGATGTAGTAAGGCTTGGCCCTCAGCTCCAGGTAGTTGAAGGGCGGACTACTGGCAATGCGGGGTGTGGGTTTGGATCTGAAGAGCCGACCGAAGTTCATGGTGAGAAGAAAAGGAGGAGGAGAGATTAAAGCTTTGGGTGCAGAGGGCGGGGATCGGATTTCTGCTGCAAAATTATTCCGCGAATCGTGATGGGAAGCGAGGTGCGCGTGATTTCATATAACTCCATGCCGCCCAACATAGCTTTAAATAGTTTCATCCCCTTCTGAAGTTTGATTATTTTCTGTTCGCGCACCTCCTTTCAACAGAAATTCATCCACTATTTGAGGAGAATTGTAATTCAGGTGAAATAAGCATGGATCAACCGAGCATAGATCAAACCAAGAAGAAAGAGAATGAATTAGTGAATAAGTCGGGGCGGATGGCCATATTGGAAGAAGACAAAGCAAGAGAGGCCCGCAGGTGGCAGCGCAAAAGGGAGACCATCAAACGATTCGCTGGGATGAAATAAGATACAGACAGTACCGCATTAGCCTCTACTAAATCGAGCTGTCCGCAATAGATTGTCGCAATCGTCTATATCTATTATGAATTGCACGTGAAGGCGGTGATCCGAGGCAAAATACTGTTTTTATCCTCCCTCCTTTACTCGGATCTCCCTCTACACCATACGTATATGCAGATTCTTTGCACGGGCTCGCCACCACAGCCATCAGGTCGTATAGTCTTCGACGACCCATGGCATAACAAAAGAAATATATATCTGATGTGAGTACAAGGTAATTGGTGAGGGGGCCTCTAGCATCGACCAAGATGATAATCCCTTCTAAGATGCCCTTATCACCCATTCACCCTCTGCCAACGTGCCAGCTCGTTGACCTCACGAAAGCCGATCTGTCTGTGAGGCCCTGCTGCTTCCGTCAGAGCTCAAATCTATCTTCTAATCCTTCAATCCTTCCGTGGTCACGGAGAAGACTGCCTCGCCATCCGGCAAGTTCGGTGAGTCCACCAATCTGGCGATGCGCTTTTCGCCCTTGGACTTTCGCAGGTACAACCTGAAGGTGGACGTATGCCCCAACACATGCCCGCCCACAGGCTTGGTTGGGTCGCCGAAGAATGTGTCCGGCTTACTCATGACCTGATTGGTCACTAGAATCAGGGCATTGTTCAGATCGCCAAAGCGCATCAGGTCATGCAGGTGCTTGTTCAGCTTCTGCTGCCTGTTGGCGAGAGTGCCGCGTCCTACGTACTCCGCCCGGAAGTGGGCAGTCACGGAATCCACTATGATCAGGCGAACGGGATATTCCGAGTCCCTGGCTTTCTCCGCCAGGTCCATGGCACTCTCTGCCAGGAGGATCTGGTGATTGGAATTGAAGGCTCTGGCTACGCTGATGTTCTTTAGAAATTCATCCGTATGCCATGCATGGCCATCAGGCGCGGGGGGCAGGCCCTTTACCATCTGAGCGATGCGCTCCGGCCGGAAGGTGTTCTCTGTGTCGATAATAACTGCCGAGCCGTTCAGGCCGCCCATCTCTGTGGGCAGTTGAACGTTTACGGCCATCTGGTGGGCTACCTGCGTCTTGCCCGAGCCGAATTCTCCATAAAGCTCTACTATGGACTGAGTCTCCATTCCTCCGCCCAAGAGCTCATTGAAGCTCTTGCTACCGGTAGTGATCTTCCCCACCAGCTTTCTGCGCTCCAAGATTCGGTCACCAGTCTCAAAGCCGCCCACATCGGCCGCTTCCCGGGCCCCGGCAATGATCTTGGCCGCAGTTGCCTCGCCCACCTCTGCCGCGGCCACCAGCTCGCCTGGAGAGGCAACGGCTATAGCTTCCACGGAGCCAAAGCCTGACTCGCGCAGCTTTTCCGCAGTGGCCGGACCCACACCCGGCAGATCTTCCAATAATTTTATCGGCATCTTCCCAGTTCCTCAGATATTCCTCAGATAGAAGTTCTCACATCTTCTTTAACAACGTTATCCAGGCGGGGCGAAAGTAATCTTGGTGCGCCATCCGCAGGAAAGCTCCAGCTCTTCGTTCCAGCCGCTTTTAGCCTGGGCATCAATCAATTCTGCTTTATAGCCCAGATCAAGGCCCTGCAAGAGATCGACATGCTCTGCCCAAAGAGCTACCTTGATGCGGCCCGTCTCATCGGAGATGTAGATGTTGGCCACTCTCCCGACTTTTCCGTCATCTCTTTGAAACTCCCGCACCTCTCCGAGACCCGTCACAAATCCTGAGACGCTGCAAAGCATGCCCGGCGATAGGTCGGCTATGGGCGTCATTTTCTCTGAGAACTGCACCTTTTTGCTGCTCTTTCGAACTGTGCTGTAGCTGCCGGTCTGAATCTCCAGCGATCCATACCTATCCCGGCATGAGCCGTTCATGACCTCTATTGTCTCGCCCCTCTCCAGAGCCATTGCTGCTTGCTCATTCCAGAGGGTAAGCCTGATCTTGCCCGTCTCGTCCCCTAAAAGCACGCTCCGAACCTGTCCTTTGCCGCCGTCTTTACGCAGGAACTCTCTGATCTCGCCCGGGTCCACGACCATGCCCAGTAAGGAGACCTCGCTCATGTCGCTCTTGATCTCCGCAATTTTATAAGGCTCGGTCCTTGGCAATATGTCTAAATCTACTTCCTCGATGCCCCCGCTTCTGCCCAGGCTTACCTCAGTTCCCGCGTAGCCCTCTTTGGCCAGTCCTCTCACCTTGAGGCACTGGTCGACCTTCAAATCTCCGGAGCGGACCAGCTCTACCGTCTCATCCCAGAGAGCCACGCGCACAGATCCCGTCTCATCGGCTAAAGTTAAATTGGCGACCCGTCCCAGAGATCCATCAGAGCGAGGAAACTCGCGGATCTCGGAGACGGTGAGCACTCGTCCGGCAAAGGTAACATTTCCCATCTCCGGCCGGATGCTGCCAATCTTGGTCAGCACTTCGGATGCTCCCAGATCCCTGGCCACGAGCATGGCAGCAGTCCTGCCGTCGCAAAGGCCCGCCATGAGTGTCACCTTCTCCTCTACCCTTGCCTGGAAATCTTCCGGCGTTATCTGATCGGCTACCTGCCGGTAAATTTCCTCTACTTGCTCGTCCATCCTCTATCATCCATGAACTGCATAGCGCTCTTCCAGGTACTTCAGATAGGGAGCATGGCAGGAGGCCAGGAAGGCGTTACAGACCTCGCCTGGACTGCCGTCCGCCACCAGGACCCCATTCTCAATGAGTATGGCCCGGTGAGAGATCTCCTTGACGAAATCAACATGGTGGCTGACCAGGATTATAGTGGTGCCTAATTCAGCATTGATCTTCTTAATGGCGTTAGAGACCTCACGCATGGTGATGGGGTCGATATCACCGAAAGGCTCGTCCAGAATCAGGATCTTGGGCCTGGCAGCCAGCAGTATGGCTAGAGATGCTCTCACCAGCTCACCGCCGCTCAGTTGCTCGGGCAGCTTCCACATAACTTCTGGATCAAGGGACATTAGATCAAAGATCGGCTCTGCAAACTTGCGGGCCTCCGTCGTTGGAAATCGCGGGAAGAGATCTTTGAATATGTCTCTGGTCAGTCCCAGTGCCTCAAAGGCGGCTTTAGCATCCTCTTCCGACATATCCGTCATTGCATAGATGACATCAAGCACCTTGTCACTTATGCCCATCTCCTCAGCCACAGCCCGGGCATGGTCAATCACATCATTGCCCTTGATGCCCATTTTATAGGCAATCTGGTCGAGAATGGTCTCTCCCGCATAAAGGGCAAACTCTTGATACATGATGCCTAAACTCCGGCGCACATTCATTCTCTCGGGCGAGTAGGTAACTATGTCCACCCACTTATCACCAAAACGATAGCATACGCTACCCTCATCCGGCACTCTTACGCCCTGCATGATCTTGAGAAGTGTGGTCTTGCCCCCACCGCTGTTGCCGATAATGGATGTGATCTCGCTCTCGTTTATATCGAAGTTGAGGTTCTCCATCTTCAGGACATTTAGAACCTCTCCAGTGCAAATCTGGCAGCCTCTCTTAGACAAACCTCTCACTTTAATAAGAGGCTGGGCATTGGGCCAGGATGCCAGGGGCTCCATTTTTCCGATTCCTGCCATGAACCGGTCCAAGACCTGTCTCGGC
>Ga0307376_10002175_pt1 | contig 19664 bp, 18 predicted proteins | sample TR2MG_FD_202536 | JGI IMG/M metagenome (GOLD analysis project Ga0307376, IMG submission 202536) | Soil microbial communities from Risofladan, Vaasa, Finland - TR-2 | ecosystem: Environmental > Terrestrial > Soil > Coastal area > Acid sulfate soil | place: Finland: Risofladan, Vaasa | collected...
TCTTGGTAGTCGATGGTCACGCTCGGCTTCGTGAACGGATGGATCATGTTGTCACGAACCGCATCATAGATTGACTGCCGGTCGCGGATCAACGGGCTCACAGTCAGAGTCGCGACCCCGGCGATGTTCCGGAGAGCCTCGTCGACGTCCTCCCGGAAGTCCTGCAGGAACTCCCCCGGGATGCCGGTCACCACGCGGGACCCGGTCCTCCCCGGATCGTCCTTGTCGAGGATACGGCTCTGATACGTGCGGTCCCCCACCTCAACAGAGAACTTCGCCATGGTGAACTTCTTCGAGTCCTTCATCACCCACAGGGGGTAGTCGGAAACAAACGTGTGCGGAGACCCTTGGGTCTTCTTCATCCGTTCTTCGAGGAAGCTCGTCTGTGCCTTCCGTGACGATAGCAGCAGCATGATACCGGGTATCGTACCGCCGGGGCGCACGAACCGGGACACAATACGCGAGTGGGTCGCGTTATAGAGTTCGTACGCCTGCCCCGTCGTCTGCTTGCCACTCTTCTTCTTGTCGTCCGGCGACACCTGCATGAAGTTGACCTCGTCCATACTGAACGAGAAGAGGTCCTGCCCCAACGCGTGCAGGTCCTGCGAGCCGGACAAGACCTTGATGTTCTTGCCGGACGTCTTCGCGAAGTCGATATGCGAATCCATCCGGAGGTTGCGCGGGAAGGTGAACCGGAAGTACGGGCTGCTGTCCAACCACCCCCGCAACTTGAAATACCCCGTCACGCCCACCTGCGCGCGCGTGATCGAATAGATACCGAAGATGATCAGCGACTCCGGCAGCAAACCGTAGTATTCTGCCGGGGTACGGAGGCACGACATACAGTACAGCTTGTACGCGAGCGCCGCCATCGCAACGGTTGTCTTTCCGATCCCGATTGCCCCGGTCATAATCCACTCGAAGATGGTGGAGCCCGGCGCGAAGACCTTCTTCAGGTCCTCCATCCACAAGGGGCTGAAGTCCTTGCAGTTCTTGCCCAGGTACTCTTCATTGGTAAGGAACTCCTCGATCCCAACCGGCTTTCGAGTGTAGTCGACTTCCCACAGTAGGTTATGGATATCGTTTTGGGGTTCGCCGTCAATCAGGGCTTCGGACAACCAGTCGATGATAACCTTCTGCTCGTCAACCGTGAGGCTGTCGAACATGGCGCGATCACCGTGCAACGCCTCCTCTGCGAGCCGCTCGTACACCTTGAGCGATGTCTTAGAGTCCTCCCCAGGGAGCTTGAGCGTGGAGTACGGGGATTTCCCGGGCTTGATCTTGACGCTCATTCAGCCTTCGCCTTGATCTTCGCCTTCTTCGGAACCTTCGGAACCTTCGGGCTCGGCAGGAGCTTCGCGCGAAGCTCGGGGAGCTTCTTCGTCAGAGCATCTATCACGCCCCGGACCCGCTCACGGGAGAGGACGCGTTGCTCGTGCGTGCCCTTTTCAGAGACTACCCCATCAATGACCTTCACATCAACGGGGGAGCCCACCAGGGCGTTCACGTTGAGGGTGCTCGGAGCCCGCTCCCGGTGCACGTCACGGCTCTCGGGCGGGAGCCCCAACCGGTCGAGGAGTTCCAACGAGGCGCGCAGTTGATTCGAGGTCGGCTGTGGCTCTTCCACAATCGGCCCGTGCAAACCGACGATCACCTTCCCGCTCTTGTTCCGTAGGTACCGGGGACCCGCGAGGGCCTGCTGGAACACCTTGAGGGCATCGGGAGCGAGCCGCGTGACCCCCCGACGAAGCCCGTAGCGCACCCGGGCATTCGTGACCTCCTGCCCGCCGAACTCCACCAACATCGCTTCCAGACACGTGCGTACCTCGGGCTTTGTGAGGAACTCCGCGATCTGCTCTGCGCCCCACCCATCCTCCAGGAGACTGGCGGGTCCGCGCATGAAGACGAGTTCGATAGCAGCACGCTCGGCCTGAGTTAGCGCCACGAGTACCCCTTTACACAGTGTAACCGCTAGGCCCGAAGCGCCGCCTTGAGTTGTGGGGCAACATGGAATCGCACGTGCAGGCACTTACGTGTGCGCGCGATCTCGCCTGTGGCGGGATGCCGATAGGTAGTCGCCTGCTTCATGTACGACTCCAGCGTACCTACATTCGTCAGGCAGACCGGACGGCCCCGGGTGAGGGAACTCCGGATAAGCCCGCACAACTGCTCCCATGCGAGCTTGGCGAGCGGCTCGGGGACAATGAGCTTTCCGGAGAGGAAGCTCGTGAACGTCCCCTTCGTGACCTTCCCGGTTGCGCTGTAGACGGGCCTGGACCTTTGCAGCACAGCAGATTCTGCGCGACTGTTACCACCACCTCGCCTTCCCGGCTTGACACGCACGCCACGGGACCGTGCACGGGCTCGAACCGCAACCATACTGCATCCTCCTTCGACACCATCACATACACCGGGCGAAACCGTCGTGTGAAGAAGAGGATCGGACGCAGACTCACCATCTGCGATTGCGACTGGGCCTGTCGCCACCACCCCCAGACAGGCCACTTTTCGTTCTTGAACATCCCGTCGAGTTCCCAGCCCTCGATGTCCTTGCACTCGACACAGAAGGGGAACTCCACCCCCGGTCGATGTAGGACGTCGCCCTCCCCGTCCCAATGCCCATCGAGCGGCGTAGTGTCGGTGAACCGGCGGCGAAACGGGAGCTTGTACACCGGGCACACCGACCAATCCCCTGGCACAATCCAGTGGGACAAGAGTCGGCACACGTCATTCTCGAACCCGGCACCCTTCTTCCGCCCATCCACCATGACTACCTCCAGTGGTAGACTACCAGCACCGGACCACAATATCAAGTCTTTTCGGTGGGCCACACGAACTTATTGTACGTGAATTGTTGCGCGTGTACCGTCATGAACGATGGTCACGAGCCGGTCAGCGACAGGCTTGATGCGACTGTCATGCGTGACCAGGACCACCGGGCAGTCCTTGGCGATCTCCTTCAGGAGCGCGACAACGCACTCCGCCCCCGTCTTGTCCAGCCCATCGAACACCTCGTCGGCGAGTAGCTGCCGGAACGCCTTGGCATCCCGCCGGGACACGATGTCGCGGAACGCGAGGAGGAGGGACAGGTCCATCCGCTTCCGTTGCCCCGTCGAAGCACCGGCATACGACTGCGTAAGACCCGGAATGCTGCCCTCGACTTCGAGCTTTTCTCGCGTGAGGTCCTTGGTCTTCAGCTTCGAGGTCGCTGACAGCCGCACCACCGCGCCTTTCCCCAGTAGTTGCTGGGCGTAGCGCGTGGCCCTCTGGTTGATCTCGGGTATCTCCGCCTCGATCAGGAACGACTTGAGCCCCTGATTTCCGAACCCCTGTATCCAGAACTCCAGGGCTTTCATCTGAGCCTCGGCGTCAGCGACCACAGCCTCGCGGGCCTCGACAATCACATGCACCTGCTCGATCTGTAACCGCAGCGCCTCGGCCTTGCCCTCCATCATCTGGCGGGACGCCTGCATCTCCTCGACCCGGGCCTCCTCAGTGGCAAGAGACTTCTCCACCGATACGAGCACCTGCTCCTTCGCCCGCACCGCATCCGCCGCCTGCTGCAGACTCTCCGGAACCGCAATCGGGGTGGGCTTCGTCCCCAACCCCGCTGTGAACTGCGCCTCCACCTGCTTCACCTGCTCGAACAGATTCTTGATGCTGTCGTCGATGTCACCCAACATGGTGTCGACTACGAGACGCACCTTCTCAAACCACGCCTCAGTCACCGGTTGATCACAGGTCGGGCACGCCTTTCCCGCGAGCTTCTTGAACTTCGCGAGTCGCTGCTCCTCGACCTTTCGCGCCCCCTGCTGTTCCGCCAACGCCCGCTCAACCTTCCGCCGGTCCTTCTCCAGACTCGTGCGCTTCTCCTCATACCGTGTGAGCGCCAGCTTGTACGCGGCTTCGCGCTCCTCGTACGCGGAGAGTTCCTTGTCCTCCACGTCCCGCAGGTCAGCAAGCACCCCCTGCTCGCGGGCCACCCTCTGCCTCAACCGCTTGGCAGTCAACCGGCGCAGGCTGAGTTGTAGGTCGACCTCCTCCACATCCTCAGAGTGGGTCAGGTCGAACAGCATAGCCTCGCGCTCCGTCAGGATGGCCTGCTGGGTCTCCACCTCATGCTTGGCCTTGGCGTGGGTCTCGATCAACGCCGCGACCCGTTTTCGGGCGACCTTCTCGGCGCTCGTGAAGATCATGAGCCCCAGTATCCGTTCGAGGACCTCCTTCCGGTCCGTATCGGACGCAGCGAAGAAGGACTTCACGTCCTCCCGAACACCGAAGGCGACGGAGTTGCAGAAGGCGGTGAAGCTCATACCAACAACATCTTCGATGCACAGGGTAGTCGCCGTGCTCGTACCACGTGTGACGTTCTTGCCGTTGATCTGGAGGATGACGTCGTCCTTGTGCACCGGATGCTTCCGGTACCGCGCAACCTCGATCTTCCGGGTCTCGTCTTCGAGCCGCACTTCGACGCTGCACCCACCGGATGACCCAAGTCTGACGACGTCGTCCCCCTTGTACTTGTCGCGTATGCACCGCCCGAACAGCGCCCATGCCACACCGTCGAACAGAAATGACTTCCCTGCCCCGTTAGAATCACAGCCGACCATACCTTTGATCAGCCCCTCCACTACGGTCAGACCCTCGACACCGAAGTCGAAGGTCTCGTGCTCGAACGGGCCGAAGTTCGTGTACGTAGTCTCAGTGATGCGAAGGCTCATTTGGATTTTACCCGTACCTTCTGCACTTATTCCTCTGCCTCCGCGAGAAGCTCGGCACCCAACGTCACCATTGCATCGACGTTGGAAACCCCCATGTACTCGCAGTATCGCTTCAACAGGTCCTCGCGCTTGGTGCTGGTGGTAGCCTTGATCCGGGGCTCGGTGCTCTCCACCTCGACCGCAGACCCACCCACCCACGCCGCGACCTCCTCGGCCTGCTTCAGGACCTTGAGCATCTTCACCGGGTCGTCACCCCGGACGTCCACGAAGTCAACCTCGCGAACGTCCGTCAGGTCCTCCGGGTCGGTCACCTTGTGGAAGCGTGGACTCATGGTGTTCTCAGTCATGTCCAACGCGTCGGTCGTCGTGTCGAGGATGCTGAATCCCCGCCACTCACCGGCATCACCGAAGTCGATCTGCAGTGGGGACCCCACGTACTGAATCTCCCCGTCCCATCCATCGACGGTGAACTGCATGGGGCAGTGGACGTCGCCCAACAGGATGCGTTTCCACCGTGACGGCTTCAGCGTATCGACCGCGACGGTTCTCCCTGGATACCCGGCCCCCTCCAACAACACATGGGTCACGAGGTACCGCGCCGCAGGGTCCTTCGCCAGTTTCACCACAGCAGAGGCGTAGTCTTCCTCGTGCGCGCTCCACGGGATCAAGGCGAACGGGGCGATGACCGTCGGCTTCTCAACAACCGTCACGTACCCCGCGAGCACCTGCAGGCTGTTGAGCCCCGCCGTCCGGAGGTGGCAGTCATGATTGCCCGGGATCACAATGATCGTGTCGAGTTTGGTCGAGGCCCACGCGAACTCCCGGCACACGAGGTCCAGCACCGACACGTCAATGGAGGTCCGCGCCTCGAAGACGTCACCCGCGACGATCAGACCATTGCACCCCGCCGTGACACAGGTCTCGACGATCCAGCGGAAGCACGTGATGATGTCCAACAGGCGGGACGTCACCCCCTTCTCCGTGAGGGTGGAGAGGCGGGCGTACTCGTCGAATTGCAAGTCTGCGGTGACGCCGTACTTCATGTGTGGCTCCTCAACGGCCTCCCGACGGGTCGCTAATTATCCCTGTAGTCTCTTCGACTCCTTCTCCGTTCACGCCGTGCCTCCCGCTTCCGCTCGCGTCTACGTGCCTGTCGGTCAACCACGTTCGCCCCCGACCGTAAACGCTGTGCCCGACGGGCGCGCACGTTTCCGATAGACGGAACGGGACCATACGCGGCCCAATTCGATTTATTTTCCCCCAGCACTGCCGGTGCTTGAGCCACGATTTTGTCGACGGGGTAGAAGTCGGAGGCCACCACCGATTCGGGAGGGCACTCAAACGGCAACATACGCTCTAACTGCGAACACTCGTAGAACTCCATCGTCAAATCCTCGATGTCATCACCGCGAAATACCAACGAAGGAGTTCGCACACCCACCGCGCGGTACCGCACAACTTGCTCCGGCGGGTACGCAACGACACACAGCCACCCACCAGACGGGTACGGTTCCAAACGTATTACCAACCCCTCCGGCCACTCGTCCGCCTCCAAATTACCTTCCACCAAACTGAGAAACAAGTCGGGGCACACGATCCGCTTGTCCAACAAGTGTACGCCAGAGTCGCAAGCCTGCGCCTCAAACATCTCGTCACTCTGCGCACAATCGACACATCGAGGGAACGTCTCGCCACCCTCGTCATCGAACACACCGGACGACGGGGCCGTGTATCTAGTGTAATTCACCTCGCTTCACCCCGTTCAGTAGTCGGTGGCCGGTCTTGCCGTTGGGCTTATTCGGCTTCGCAATGGGCTTCATCGGACTCAGGGGAAGGCCCTCAGCCCCCGCATTTTCCCGACCGGCTCTCAGGGCGGCTCAAGTACCCGTACCGCCTTTCTGCGTAGGAGACGTGGGCGTTACCGCTCCACGCACCGACTGCACTCCCCTCAGATTCCCAGCTTTTGGCAATACTCCACGAGCACACTATCCGTCTTCACGTGCTCCGGTTCGATATTCTCAGTGAGGGCCAACCCCCCAGCCGTCTTCACCCGCGACAGCGCCACGTACGTCTGCCCGGGGGCGAAGCACTCGGACACGTTGCACTCCAGTAGGTCGAGGGTCATGCCCTGCGACTTGTGGATCGTCATGGCCCACGCGAGCTTCAGCGGGTACTGGGCCATGGTCGCCCGGACCTTCTGGTCGGCATCCTTCGCCTCCCATGTCTCCTTGACGACGTGCACCACCGTACCGTCGAGCTTCTGCACCGTGATTACCGGTGGACAGACCTCGGTTATAGTTCCACGCTCACCGTTGACGTACTTCAGGGCGTAGTTGTTCCGCAGGAACAAGACCGGTGCGCCCACCTTCAGTTCGAGTGAGAAATCAGCGATGCAGTCCTTGACGATCTTCTCACCCCACATATCGTCGTCAGCCTCCACGTCCGCCTCGAACTCGTACTTCTTCCCTGCGAGCTTGTGAAGGAACTGAAAGTTGACACTGTACGCCGTTGCGTTGTGAGCATACAGGCGCGTCGGGTCCTTGAGCTTCACCCCCACCCGTGCGTTGAAATACTTCTGTGTATCGAGTGGCAGGTACCCGCGCCGGACGCGCATCAGGTGCTCGATGAACTCGCGGTCGTCCTGCCGAAAGACGTGCGTCAGTGCGACGTTCTCCATCGCGAGTTTCTGCCACGCGGGTGACTGGAACGCGTAAGGATAGTCCGCCTCCTCCCCTCGCTTCGACACGGGCGGAAGCTGCAAGAAGTCGCCGGTGAAGATCATCTGCACGTGGCCGAACGGCTTCATCGAGGACTTCCGGTACCGCTTCAACCAGAAGTCCATCATGGAGATGTAGTCACCCGACAGCATCGACACCTCGTCGATGACCAGGACGTCAGCACCCTTGAGGCGCTCCTCCACCTTCCGGATGTTGCGGAAGACGTCCCCCCGCGCGATGGCCTTCGAGAGTTCGCCTGAGTTCTGGTGCAACCCGGTGCCCAACCACGAATGGATGGTGCTACCACCCACCCGGATCGCCGCGATGCCGGTCGAGGCACACACTGCCACCGACCGGCCCACGTTCCCCAGCCCCTTGATGATCGTTGAGAGCACCTCGGACTTGCCGGTGCCCCCGGGGCCGGTAATGAACATGCTCTTGCCGCTGAGCGCGACGTCGTACGCTCGCTGTTGCCCCTCGCTGAGGGTGATTGCCGGTACCATCACGCCCTCGCTGCCTTCCCCGCCTTGTCCTGCTCCTTCTGCGTCATGAACAGGAACCACGGCTTGACCCCCAGCGACTCCGCGATCCGTATGATCACGTCGGAGCGGAATCCCTGCTGACCGTTCTCCAACCGCGAGACCTGCGCCTGCGAGACCCCGACGAGGGCCGCGAAGGACGTAGTCGTGAGCCCCTTCTTCTCCCGGAGCGCCCGAACCGTCTGGCCGATCTCGACGCGCCCCACCACCGACGCCTGCTTCTTCTCCGCCTGCTTCTTCGCCATCACTCGTCCTCCTTCTTCGAGTCGCGGTACATAGCCATGCCCGCGAACAATACCGACAACCCCATCGGTAACGCCGCCCACCACGGTTGGCTCATACCAACGAGGGTAATCCCCGCCGCGAGGCAGATCGCCATGCCGACCACGGCGCTACCCCTGGACCACCCACACGAGCGACAGGTCGGGATCATTGCTGCCCTGTCATCCTCGGAGGGCATATCTCACCCTCGCCACGGTACCACCAGAGACGGTCGGAAAAGAAACTGTCGTGGACCACCTCAGACCCGTGCCACGAATCAGGGATCGTATCCTTACCCGTGAGCTTGTACGCCACCAGCATATTGAACCCCTTACGGGGCTCGATGCCGCAGCCGGGTATCACCTGCGGTGGCCCATCGTACTGCAGGATCAGCCGGTCACCGGGCAACTCATACCCGATGACCACGGCAGGTTGGTCGTAGTACCACACCCGCCTGCCCTTCTCCTTCTCCGGCTCCGCGAAATCGAATGGAATCTCACCCAGTTCCAGTATCTTCGCCTGCGCGAAGGCAACAGCGAGGAAAAGGTCGTTGAACGAACCCCCCCGCCACACCGGCTTACCGTTCAGGGTGATCTCTATGTTCGTCGTCCCGCTCACGTGGTTGTCGTACTTCCAGTTCTCCCAGTGAAGGTCCGTATCCTGCTCGACCTTCAGCCCCCACAAGGGACGGGTGGGGCACACCAGGGTACCGGTCAGCACCGTGTACCCCATCCACACCACTTCGTTGCTCTTCGCGATTTCCTCGGGAACCTTGAGCCAGTAGTGGCCCTTGGACTCCCCGTACCCATGCTCCACCGTCCGCCACCACACCTCGCACGGAATGCCCTTGTGCGAGGTCATGAACACCAGATGGTCCTTGCCCAACTCGCCCAACCCCATGTAAGCACCCCTTACATTGACACTGTGTAAATCACAGGTCCAACCGGATACGGTACCGCGTCTTCCCGATTTTCGCTTCGCTCGTGCCGATCCACCGCGCTGGAATCACGATGGTCTTCCCATGCGCCTGGGGCCAACGGGCCTCGTCGTCCGGGTACGACCGGTAATGCCGTCTCCGCTCGTGCGGAGCCTTCGGTCCTCCACTGCTCAACGGGGGCAACCCCATACGCTCCCGAATCTGCTTCGGCAACAGGAGTGTGTATCGAGGCCGCTCGTGCGAGCGCGCGATCTTGGGGGACTTCCGCGACTTATTCCGCCGCTCTGCAGCGTCCGGGATTTCTTCGAGGACGAACCGGTCAGGCAAGTTGAAGTAGAACAACTCCTGCAGTGACGCGTGGACGTTGCGCAGGATCGGCTCGGACAGGAGTGCGTAGTCTTCCTTCTTGGCGGTGCGGAGCGCATCCATCCCCAGCACACCACCATCCTTCGTCGCGACCGCGACCCAATCGACGCCACCCGTCACCTCGAACTTCACGTTGCTCGTGGTATCGCACGGCCCGAACCACCCCTCCGCGATAGCGACAGTGCCGGGCGGGTACTTCGCACACGCCTGCTCGATGTATCCCCGGTCAGTCTCCTTCGCGTCCGCCGCGTCCATCAGGCTCTTCGCGGAGAAGGGTTGCACCTCGATGAACCCCCGGCGACCCTGCAGACCCTGCTGATCGGGCTCCATGTCCCACATGATGGTACAGGACACGCTGTCTTCGATTGCGACGGTGCTGAAGGGCAGGAAGAAGGTATCGGAGAGCACCTGTCGTTCCTCGGGGCTGTATTCCTTCGGTAGTACCTCGTGGGCCTTTCCGGGAAAGACGAACAGCCGGGCATTGCGGAACCGCTCCGCCAACGGGGTGATGTACCGCTCCACAATCGCAGCAGCCGTATCGAAAATCATCTGTACCTCCTGAGTACCTCCTGCGCCGTGGGGATTCTATGGACGTACACCCGCCGTGTCAAGACTTTTCGCCGGGCAACGCGCAAGTATTTGCCTTTTCCGCGCACCGCTCAAACGGCTTCAAAAACCGGTCTGGGTATGAAAGGACCGACCGGAAGCCAACCCGCTTGCAAAATCGCAGGAACCCCATCTTGTTGACTGCCACCGGTGACTCTGAAATCCATGCCCGCAGTTCTTCAAGTGGGTGATCGAAGGACTCCTTCAAGTCGATGGCCTTGATCACCCGCTGCAGGTAGTCGAAGTTGCTGAACAGGGACTGCTCAAACTTCCGGGGCTTCGGCTTCCGTGTGACCGCCAGCAACCGCAGCCGCGAAAGCTGATCTGCAGGTGCGAGGCTCTCGAAATCGGCAAACCGCTCTGTTGCCTCGATAATCAGTTCAGACGCCCGCACCGGGCCGCACCCCGGACACCCCGCGATGGAGTCCGAATGGTCACCCACAAGCGCGCGATACACCACATAGGCCGCTACGCTCACCCCCGCAACCGCTCCGAAGTTACCCTGCTCAACGAACCGCTTCTGGTTCAGGTCCCACACGTCCGCCCCAAACCGCACTGCCTGCCACAGGTCCTTGTCCCCGGTCACCACAGTCACGTGTACGTCGTGCTGCAGGAACATGCGTGCCGCAGCCACCACGCAATCGTCCGCTTCAGTGGCCTCGTACCGGCGAGTCCGGAACCCCAGCAACGGAAGCATCTCTTCAACGAGCCCCATCTGCGCGAATGCCTTCTCCTTGTCCTCGTCAGACAACAGCTTCTTACGATCAGCACGAGCCGACTTGTAGTCGGGGAGAAGCTCAAGCCTCTTCGCAGATATACCACCATCGAAGAACGCTACCAACGGGCCGATAGTCCATGCCTCGGGGAGTTCGAGGATGGAACGCAGGGTGTTGAGGGTCCCGTATACTCCACCAGTAAACGTGGTTCCCGACTTCAGGTCGTCGAGGGCCGACGCCATGATACACCGTTTGACCAGCGAGTTCGCGTCGAGGACCAATGCTGTAGTCATCGTAACCACCAAAAAAGAAGGGGGCGGTCACCCGCCCCCCTCCCGGACCCGTGAAGCTAGCCCTTCGCCTTCTTGCCCACCTTGACCTTCGGGACCTCCGCCGTCTCCGAACCGGACTCGGCCTTCGCCTTCTTGGCCTGCGCCTTGTCGGCCTTATCCTTCTCGGCGAGGTACTTTGCGTTCTCGCCCGCGACGAACTCGTCGAACAACTTCAGCGCGGCCTTCGCCGCCTTCGGATCGTCCTCCGACTCCGGGTTGGTGCTGGGCGCGTAGGGAGTCTCCAACTCGCCCCGGTCCCACAGCGCCCACGCGATACCGCCGCGCAGGTTGTGGTACCGCTCGTACTGCTTGTCGTCCTCGGTGGAGGTAGCCAGGATGTTGCAGCCCACCCGGAGGACGTACTGCTTGGCCTTGCCCGACTTCCAGACCACGAGCGCCGCGTCCCGGGCCTTGCCGGTCAGGTGCTTCGCTGTGACCTCCTTCGGATGGGTCGCGCCCTCCGACTTCGCCACGCCCTTGATCAGCTTCTTGATCTCGGCGGCGGAGATACCGGGGTGGAGTTGGTCCTTGAGGATCGCCTTGCGCGCGCCGTCGTCCGCGTGCACGAGTTCGAGCCCCGCGATCATCGCGAGTTCTCCACTCTCGACCTTCGCCTGGACGTCCTTGGGGGCATCCATCAGGTCGAGACAGCGCCTGACTTTCTGCGAGTGGACCGACGTCTCCTGCGCGATCCGGGACACCGCCCACCCAGCGTCCCGCAACTGCATCGCGACCCGCCCGATCTCGATGGGGTTGAGGTTGATCCGGCCCTCTTCCGCGTTCTCGGCGACGGCGACCGCCCTCGCCTTGTAGTCGTCCCCTTCGAGGTCCACACGGATCGTGACCGGGACCGTCTCCCACCCCAGCAGATCGAGCGCCTTCAACCTCCGCTCGCCTGCGACGACGAGGAACTTCCCCTCCACGCCCTCCTTGGGTCTCACGGTGATGGGATTGATCAACCCGTCCCGCTTGATCCCGTCCGCGAGGACTTCGACGTCCCCGACGAAGGACCTGGGGTTGAAGCCCTTGGTCACCTCGATGGCCCCCCGCGCCAACTCGGACATGACCATGGCCTTCCCCTTCGTGGCCTTCGCGACGTCGCCCACGGTCAGCGGGACACCATGGAGGTATTGCACACCCGCTTCCTGCGCGGCCCCCTCCGACTTCACCTTCACGCTCTTGGGCATTGCGCCCTCCTTTTCAGTGGCGGCAACGCCGCCAACACACAAAACATAGTGTAAACAATCCGCTGTGTCAAGAAAAAATCCCGCGTGGCAGGAATTATTCCGCGTCCTCGTCCACCGCAGTAATCGACTGCGCCTGCGCGCAAACGTCCTGCATCGCCTGCAGGGCGTGCGCGCGGAACCCCGGCACGCACATGGCCTTCAACCAACCGTCCCGATCCGCGAAGCCAACCTTCGACCAATCCGCCTTGTACCCACCGGAATTGCCATCCTTCTTGATCTTCTTCGCATCCATGAGGTAGTCGAACATGCTCAACTCCGGGCTCGGGCCGTGCTCGAAGTCAATCACGAATGACGCCTCCCTGTGCGGAGGGTACAGCCGGTTCTTGTCGGTCCGCAAATGAGACTCGTACCCCGTCGTCACGTCCCCCGACTTGATCGCCTTCCGGTATGCGACGTTGATCCGGATTGATGCGGCATACCGCACAGCGTAACCCCCCACGGTCTCCGTCTTCTTCCCGAATCCAATCGCGCCGACCTTCGTGCGGATTTGGTTGACCCAAACCATGCACGCCCGAATCTTCGCGATGGCCTTGTAGAGCTTCCGGCATCCCTTGCTCATACTGCGCGCGATCAGCGCAACATGGCTGTCACTGATGGACTTTTCGATCCGCTCCGCGCGGGGCACGCTCGCAGCCACCGAATCCCAAACGAACAACCACGGGGCCGGGGGTGGAGACTCCGGGTCTTCGAGGTCAGCCATGTACTTCCAGACGAGGTCCCAACCCTCCTCGATATCATCCGGGTTGGCATAGATCAACCGATCCTCGTCGATGCCCAACTGGATCAGCTTGTCGACATCCAGTGAGTTTTCGTAGTCGAGTATCACCGCTGTACCGCCGATGCTCTGGCACCCCCTGATCATCAGATGCGTCAGTGCGCTCTTCCCCACCCCCTCCGGACCGAACACTTCGACCGCACGCCGGACCGGCAGACCCCCGCCCAAGATCGCATCGACCTGCGGGAGCATCGTCGGTATCCACTCAGTCACGTCGGACAACACTACGTCACGGTCCGCCAGCAGACCGACGTTCTTCGGGTTGTACTTCTTCTTCACCCACAGCGCCCGCGTGGACTTCACGAGCTTCCGCGCCAACGCGGCGCTCGCCGCGATCACCTCAGCAGACGGGCTTAGTATACTTGTCTCCGACTTTGACGAGTCCGGAGAGATTGGACTTGGGGGGCTTTCCGACTTTGATTTTGGGCTGGGACTGGGGCTTTGACTTGACGGACCCTTCACCTTGATCGTCGCCTTCGCTGGAACCTTCACCCGCACCGGTGACTTTGAAGCTGACGTTGCCTTCGCCATTCGCTAACTCCTTCTCGCACAGCTTCTGCAGGGCCTCAACGTCCGCATCGGCCCCCAATGCGGAATAGACCGTATTCACGAAGTCGATCTCGCCCCGGAGCACCCGGAACAACTGCTTCCGGAGTTCGCCCGCCAGGGCTGTCATGTCACCCGCCACGTCGTCACTCAACGTCCGACTGACAGACGCGTACGGCTTGAAGAACATGAATCCTTCCCCGACTTTGATCGTGGGGTTCGACCCGATCTCAACTCGGTCGCCTTCCTTCAACATCGCCCATCCCTCCCATCAAGAGGGAGTAGTGCGGAGGGCCGTCGTGGCGGTACGCGCGTGGGACCACGAACGGAGCTATCCACCTGACCTGCGTACTCTTCACACCCCCGCAGCACCCGTCACTTCTTGCTCATCTTGGCCTTCAGCGTGCTCGACGCCGTCGGCTTCGCCTTGCCCACGATGGGCTTCGGAGCGGGCTTCGGAGCGGGCTTCGGAGCGGGCTTCGGCTTCGTGACGATCTTCGGCTTCACCGGCTTCTTCTCCTCGGGGGGCACTACCGTCAGACCCTCGACCCCGACCGTGAAGACGGTACCGTCCGCCACCCCCGCCACCCCCGCAACCACCACGTCGGCGACGTTGTCCCCTTCCTCGTCCACGCTGGTCGACTGCACTTCCCCGACCACCTCGGCATCCTCGTACTCGAACTTGACGAGCATGCCCTTCTTCAGTTCGCCCTCCGCCGACTCCTCGCTGGCAGTCGCCGCGACGGGGGCGTCGTCATCGCTGGCGGTCTCCTCGCTGGCGGTCTCGTCATCATCGCTGGCAGTCGCCGCGACGGGGGCGTCGTCATCGCTGGAGGTCTCCGCAGCGGCAGTCGCGTCATCATCGCTGGCAGTCGCCGCGACGGGGGCGTCGTCATCGTCACCCGCATCGCCGTCCTCCGGCTTCTTCAACTTGGGAATCTGGCTGAAGACGGCCATGTACTTCTCCGGGATGTCCTCGCCGGTGAGGTGCATGTACATCTGCTGCATGAGTTCCTTGTTGACGGCGTAGAAATACCGCGCGACGTCGAAGGTCTTCGCGGCCTCTACGATGGCATCCAGCATCTTCTTGTCGTCGTGCAACGGCGTGCGGTCGAGGAACTTCACGCTCCACTCCGTGCTGAGTTCCTTGCCCTCCTTCTTGACCCTGATGTCGCGCCCCTCGACAGGATCGGTGATGTCCTCGCCGTCGTCATCGTCCAGCATCGCGTCGACGATGGGCTGATACACGTACTTCGGCTTGGCGCGGAAAATGCGGATGTTGGGGTTCTCGGGCGTGCCTGGGTTCGCCCGGTCGATCACCGGCACCCAGTATTCGCGCTGGACGCGAACGACCTTGTTGATCGCTTCGATCTCTTCCTTGGACTTCTCCCGGCGGGCCTCGTCGAGGATGTCAATGATCGGGTCCGGAAGTCCCCACGTCTTCGGACTCGTCGTCGACTTCTTGGCCGAAACGTAGTAAACACTCACGTACTCCTTGCCCGGAAGCTCGTCGAAGCACGGCAGCAGACGGAAACGCGCCTTGACCAGGGTCTTGTTGTCAATCAAGACCCCACCCCTCATCGACGCGACCTGCCCCTTGAGCTTCTCCATCAACTCACTGGAAATCTTCGGCATAGCACGACTCCTTTCTCCCGCCGGTCCTGACCTCTGGCTCTGCTGAGGGACCTATCCCTCATTCATGCATATCCACGAATCGGTCGACCAAACGGGTAACTACAAAGCACCTGTGGTGCATGGCTTCCTTCATCACCTTGAGAATCTCGTGCACTCTCTTGGAATTGTTCCAACCCGCGAGCGAGGACTGTACGTGCTGGTCCAGGTCGGTGTGGGCTCTAAACTCAGCTTCGGTCGGCATGAAATCGCTGTCGCTACGCAGTGAGGATCGGTACCCAAGGTGGTACTCCGACCACACCCGCTTGTGCTTCAACTCTGCCGCATTTGCTTTGGCAGAAGCTCGTGCACACTGATATGCCCAAAACGCATACCGCTCGTGCGCGTGGAGAGCAGCCTTGACCATCCCATCGGGATCGTCCGGGATGCTCAACTCCGCCGCGACGTTCATCGCGACAACCGACTTATTCTCAAGGATGACTGTGATCGTCTCTGGAAGGAGATTCTCACTGCGAGGCAGGTCATCACCCTCGGGCTCACACTCTGCTGGAACCATCCGGTCCCTTACTCCTTAGTAGTCGCCCAATGCGGTAAAATCTGCCACACCACTACGAGCATGTCAAGACCTTTTCCGCACTTTTGTCTTCTCCGCATGGCACCATACGCACAAGGTCTGGTACCCCTCAATCCCACACGTGCCCCCACCTTCCCTCACAGGCACGATATGGTCCGCGTCCCACAGTGACTTGAAAGCTCGGTCCTTCGATATTCCCAATGCTTCAGTGAGAGAATAGAAGGCTTTCCACCCCTCCTGATTCCGGGTGCGGGTGAGTTGCCTGCGGATAGCATTCGTGTCCCGACCACACTGGGCGCAGACACCCTTGTCTCGGCAGCGAACCATCGAACGTACGCCGAACCCACAACGGATACGGACCTCGTCCCGGCACTGCGTACTACAGAAGCTCGTGCGGCGCGCCGCAACAAGACGGCAACCGCACCACCGACACAGCCAATAACCCTCGGCATCCTTGCGCTTCGGGTAGTCGCGATTCATGTCCGCAAACCGCTCTCGTCGCTTCACGCGAACACGGACCTTGCTCACGTGGATGCCTTCCACGCCATAGCCTCCCACAGTTCGTCGACGTTCGACGGTGTGCGTGAAAGTGACACACTGCCCTTCGCGTCAGTGACAAACAGGTCTGTCTCCACTGACTCATTCTCGACGACCACGAACGGATCGAACTCAACAAGATGTCCCCACGTGTATCCCATCTCCATCTCCGCCACAATTGGGACCTTCAGCCACTTCCAGTCGATCCCGGGCAGCACGCCCTCCGACAGCGAGGGCAGGTTCTCCATGATCTGCTTCGCGATGGTCGCCACTTCAAGCACCTCGTCAACGAGGCAGTCGAACACGAGGGAGTCGTGCACGGTCAGAATGATCAGGGACTTCAACCCCCGCGCCTTCATCTCCATCATGATCAGGACGAGTGACATGAGGGTCATCTCGGACGCGCCGTTCTGGATCGGGAAATTGATGATCTGGCGTAGTGCCCTCGAACGAATCTCCTTGTCCTCGCTGAAGACCTCTGGCACGCGCCTGCGTCGACCAGTGAACGAATCGAGGTACCCCTGCTTGAGGACCCGCTGTTGTGTTCGCTCGATACCCGCCTTGAGCCCCGGACGCACCCGGAAGTATTGCTGGATGAACTCCTGTGCCTCCTCCGTCGTGATGAACACCCCGTCCTTCCGGAGCGTCGACACGAGGGCATTCGGACCCCCACCGTACAGGACACCGAAATTGATTCGCTTGGCCCGCGTTCGCATGGGCTTGCGTTCCTTCTCCGGGAGCGCAAGGAACTTCTCAAGCGTCATGTGGTGCATATCAGCAGCGGTCAACGTGTGAAGGTCGATCCCCTTCTTGTACGCCGCGATCATCGACGCGTCCCCGAACCACGCCGCCGCGATGCGAAGCTCGATCTGTGAGTAGTCCGCCTGCAGAATCACCCCGTCGTCCCCGAAACGGGAGATGTACACACACTTAGCCTCGGGAGGTATATTCTGCAGGTTGGGTTCTCGACTCGATAGCCTGCCAGTCACAGTCCCGTGTGGCAGGTATGATCCGTGCACGCACAGGTTCTGGTCGAGCCGACCCAAGACCGGCTGAATGAACGTGGAGTGGACCACTTCAAGTTCACGATAGCGGATGATCAGGGGCGCAAGGTCATTACCTGCCCGTTCGTAGTCGTGGAGCACGTCGGCCTTCGTCGTGAAGAGGTCCCACTCCTTGTGCTCGATGGCCTGCTCGCACAACGCGGTGAACTCGACGAGAGGCTTGTTCTGAGCCTTGAGCTTCGCGTTGATCCGGGTGAATCGCGAGACCATTCGCTCGAACCCGGCATCTGTCAATTCGAGCGGCTTGAGCCCGTACCCATCGAAGAGCACCTCGCGAAGCTGCGTGGGAGACCCCGGGTTGAACTTGTGCTCCCCCGACTTCTTCTTCTGTTCCCGCGCGATCTCGAACTGACGAACCCTCGGCAGCTTCCGTACCGCCGCCATCTGGTCCGCCATCTTCTGCGTGTACTCCTTGTCGAGGGCCTGAACCTTGTCAACGTCTACTCTCGCCCCAGCGTATTCGAGGTCCGCAAGCGTCTCCGACAACCGGGGCAGGAAGGTGTTCGCAAGAGCCTGTATCCGCTTATTTTCCGCATACCCCGGTTCCGCGAGCATCCCGCTGTCACACCGCAGCGTCACGTCGGTGTCCATCGCGGCGTACGGGAACAACAATTCCGCCGGGATGTTCGCGTAACTACCACCCTTGTCGGGATTCGCTTCCGGGTGGGTCTTGATGTACTGCTCCAGCGGACGCTCGTACCCGCCCATGCCGGTATAGGCGAAGGCAATGGTCCCCAAACCGTGCGTGCCACGTCGTTCGTCGATGCAGAGATGCGTGAGCATCGTGTCGCGCCGGAGCCCCTGAATGACACACCCACCAAGAGCCTTCCGTATGTGTTGCCGGTCAAACTTCTCGTTCTGTGCGATCTTCGGGACGTCCGACTCAAAGACCTTCCGGAGAATGTCGACGACCTGCTGCCGCTGTCCTTCCTCCGGTCCGCCCACCCGCCACGGCGACTCCAGGTGATCGAACGGCACCGTGTACCCACTACCCTCCTCGCAACTGAAGCTGAAGCACAGGAGGGGCGGGAACTTGTTCTGAAACGGGCTGAGCGAACCGGTCTCAGTGTCGAACGACAGTTGGCTAGCCGCGAGGAGCTTCTCCCCCAGCTTCTCCACCGCCGGGAGCGTCTGCAGTACGTGGTACTCCCCCACCCCGGGCAGTGGTTTGTAATTACCCGATAGGTATTCCTCGACACGAGCTATCGTTTCGAGGAACTCGTCTGTCTTGTAGTCCATCCGAAGCACGTACACCGGATGCAGACAGGCGAGGATGTCCTTGCCGTACCACGCCGGATGGGTGCTCTTCAAGAAGCGCCGGGAGAAGAAGGTAATACCAGTTTGGTTCGTCAGGAACTCCAGGCTACAGTTACCCAGCACCACGATCAGTTCCGGTTGCCTCGCCTCGATCTCTCGCACGAGTTGATAGGAACAGCAGCGGATGTCCGTGGCGCGAGGGTCGCGGTTGCGCGGAGGACGACACCGGATCAAGCTAGTGAACGCGTACTCCTCCGGCTTGAGCCCGGTCACCTCCGGTATGACGCCCCGCAAGAGCGTACCTGACTTCCCCAGGAACAGCTTGCCCTTCTTGTCCTCCTCCGCCCCGGGAGCCTCGCCCACAAACAGCACACGGACGTGTCCCCACGGCTCCTCAGAGATGTTGCGGGTGTGAATGACGTGCTCGTCCTTCTCCTTCGCCAGTATCTTCTCCCAGTTACGCTGGTACTGCTCCTTGTAGATGCCGAAGTCGTGGGAGAAGGGCATAAGCGGGCAGAACATACACCCGGATTTTGAGTTACCCGGGTCAGGCGAAACTACATTCCCACCATACGCGGCCTCGTAGTTCGTGGCGATAGCAGTGGACCGCTTGGGATTCGGGCCGACCTTGACCTTCGGCTTCGCAGGGGCACACTTGATCTTGATCTTGATGCCCTTCATTCCGCCTTCTTCCGCTTCCGAGGCTTCACCGGCTTCTTCAACTTCTTCGGCTTCACCGGGTCCTCGACGAGGTACCGGGTCTGAGTCGGCGGCTTGCGCGGCGGGACGGGTCGGTGCTCCAGCAGCAGAAACACCGACCCAGTCAGTGCCTGACGC
>Ga0307376_10002177_pt1 | contig 19652 bp, 23 predicted proteins | sample TR2MG_FD_202536 | JGI IMG/M metagenome (GOLD analysis project Ga0307376, IMG submission 202536) | Soil microbial communities from Risofladan, Vaasa, Finland - TR-2 | ecosystem: Environmental > Terrestrial > Soil > Coastal area > Acid sulfate soil | place: Finland: Risofladan, Vaasa | collected...
AAACACATAAAGAGAACTGAGGCATACCTACGTATGCTCGAGTTGGATCAGATCAACCTTACCCTACATGCGAGTAGGTTTGGTTGGTCGACTGACCTTCAACATCAACTAACAAACTCAGCGATGTTGATACGCAAGTACCAACGTAGACTGAGGTTAATACAAATGTGATACGAACCCTTAGAAAACTACGAAATGAAACACGATGAATTTGACAAGATGATGGGCTACGCTATGAATGACGTTACCAAATTGGTGGAGAAAGCCAAGGAGATAAAGCGCAACAGTATTGTAGCACTCAATCAGCGTGACCTTGCGGACAATGGAATCGAAAGCGATTAACGTGATTCGCAAATCGCAAATCCTCACAACGATGAACCATAAATTGTCACAAAACAAGGGTAAAATTGTACGTTTAAGCATACAAAATAAGGGTAAATCACCACATTGTATGCAGAGACATATAACCTTTAACACCAAAGAGAAATGAAAACACTAATTGTACTTACACTTATGCTTGCTGTCTTGTTTATGTATCTAACCGGTAAAGGAGAACAGCAATGAAAAGGATGAAACAATTTATGCGCATAGCAATGGCAAGGCTACGCCCTATCTACAAACACCCCGCTCAACGCAGAGCGTGGGCTGCAAACATGTACAGAAGATGGCAAGAAAGAAAGAATGGACACTCTACAAAGAAGTAGAGGGAATGAAGTACCCCCAAGAGGACTTGAACATCGAGAGACATTGGAGGATAATGGTAAGGTACGCATTGTGCAAGCACCAGAATGTTAAGGAGGCATCCAAGGAACTAGGGGTAACACCGCGCACAATATTCCGGCTCATCAACAGGTGGGATATTGAGTGGAGACTTCCAGATCTTGAGCCGTTGAAAAAAAAACCAGTGTAACATTTGTTAATTAAATGTGGATACTGTAAATTTGAATCAATTAAATTTTATACTATGTCTAATACTTATCAGTTCAAAACAACGAACATCAAAGGCAAGCAGTACGTTGAGGTTAATCAACGTGTCATTGCATTCCGTACTCTATCAGAGTACAAAAATTTCTCATTGGAAACACAGGTGCTACACCTAGATCCAGAGTCATGTGTCATACAAGCAACCATATCCAATGCGGAAGGAAACGTAGTGGCTCAAGGTATGGCGCAAGAGGACAAGAGTTCCTCTCGAATTAATCAAACCTCATACGTAGAGAATTGTGAAACGTCCGCTGTAGGTAGAGCCCTTGGGTTCTTAGGTATAGGGATAGAGACATCGATTGCTACGGCTGATGAAGTAGGTATGGCAATCGCTAAGGAAGTTACGCCCGCACCTGCAACCAAGGAAAGTCTCAACGAGATATTCAAGAAGTCAGTGGAGTACATCAAGGCAGGCGCGAACAAGCCAGATCGTAACACACGCTTCACTGCAATACAAGACAAGTACAAAGGCACCATGACTGCTTCTCAAATTTCTAAGTTAGAAAAGTTAGTATGACTCATGGATGGTTTGAGTCTTTAGTAAAGAAGACAGGAAAGAAGTACCTATCGTACTCTTCAATCAAGTATGCACTGCAAGACATTGCACTGTTTGAATTATATATGCAAGGCAAGTTGCGTAAGGAATCGGAGGCACTCACATTTGGGAGTGCTTACGATTGCCTTTTGTTTGAAGCACACAAGTTCAACGACCTCTTCCATGTCATGGATGACACAGAGATTATCAAAGAGGTTGGAGGTAAGAACCCTCGTGTCACTAAGGTGTACAAGGAATGGAAGGCTGAAGAAAAAACAAAAGCAAAAGACAAGACTGTTGTATCTATAGAGGACTACCAACAATGCATCGACATGATAACAAGGCTCGATGAATCGAAGGTACTCAACATATACCTGGATGGGGACTATCAAGTAGAGTTCTTACAAGAACTTGAAATTGGTGCGGAGGTAGTTCCCTTCCGTGGTTTCCTTGACTGCCTCGGCAAAGGATTCATAGCAGACAGTAAGTCTTCTCGTAGCGTGAAGGGATTCCCAAGAGATGTACGTGTATTTGGATACGACATACAGGCATTCCTATACACACACGCATTCGGAGTAAAGGATTTCTATTGGGTAGTGCAAGAGAAAGCATACCCGTATTTACCAGCAGTATATAAAGCATCAGAGGAAACCCTTGACTCTGGTAGACGCAAAGTGGCTCGTGCCTTGAGTATAATCAAGGAGCATTATGAGAATGACAAGCCATCTACTACGTTCTTTTTACAAGGGGAAATTTAATCAATACTATTGCTATGTCACAACAACAAAGCAAGGGAGTCTACATGGGATATGTAGGCGAACGCAAAGAGTTTGACAGTGGTGTTATCAAGTATAACATCTCTTTCAAAGAGGATCAATTGGATGAGATGAAGAAGTACCTAACGAGCGCAGGTAATGTGAACGTAGACTTCATCATCAAAACCGATGGAACCGCATTCACTAGTGTGTTTAACCCACGTGCAAACGGGGGAGCGAACACTCAAAGCCAAGCCGCTAAAGCAGTGGCCCAAGGCAGCGACGGATTGCCGTTCTAAATTACTAGTGCAAGGGAGGGGATTCAATCATGTTAAGCAAAACTCCCCTGTTCAAGGGCCCCTCCCTGCATTAATACTTTACATTATGAATGGAAACTTTGGAGATAAAAGAAAGACGGCTGGTGGTCAACACAGTGTGCGCACTTATAACATTAAATACAATAGACGAAAAAAAAGATGGCAACTAAACAAAGGAATAAGCCCAATCTTCAGCGCGAAGCAGAAGGAGGACGTAGAGTGGTGGTACAAGGAAGTGATAGCGAAGAACTGCGTGATATTCTAATCGCTGTATACGGTACACTGAAGCGTGGCTTTGGTAACAACATACTACTAAGCAATGCTGTATACGTTTCGAATGCAAAGACAGAGAGACAATACCCTATGATAGTACATGGATCAGGACTACCCTTTCTTATAGAGAAGCCTGGTGTTGGATTCAACGTAGACGTAGAACTATACTTAGTATCGGAGGATGAACTTAAACAATTGGATATGTTAGAAGGACACCCCGATTGGTATAAAAGAAAGAAGCGAGGGGCGGTCACACCCGAAGGTGAAACGCTATTGCCTTACATATATTTTGCACCCGATGAGTACTACCATAAATCAGAGACGCTTCATGAGTGCTACTAAATGTTTTGTTGAGATAGGCAGTTGTGATTTTAACACACTGAATAACCTAGGTAAGAACGGGTGGACAGGAGTTATCGTTGAGCCGGTACAAGAGTACCTTAACAACTTAGAGAAGCACGATGGTGTAGTGTATATGAACTGCGCCATTGATGTGAGCAGAGGCTTGCGACAGATGGATGTATTCAAGCAGTCAGTCATTGAAAAAGATAGAGACTTTGCGGGCATGAGTTCCTTCTCTGAGTACACTCTCGAGGGCAACAAGAACCTAGTAGAGTCAAGGGTAGTTAAAGCAATTACCTATGATGACATGTTAAAGGAGTCTGGTATAACCCAAATCGACTTCTTAAAAATCGACACCGAAGGGCATGACCTGGTTATCCTTAATCAAGTTACCTACGAAGGTGCGTTGCGACCCAAACTAATAAAGGCAGAGCACAAGCATGTTGCAAATGGATGGGCATCCATGAGGGAATTACTTGAGAACAGAGAGTACCTAGTGTATCAAGAGTTTGATGACGTGTACGCTATAGACTTACGCACCAGATCTAACAGAGATCCCTTCAAGAATCATTTTGAATTTAATCTAGAACAATAATGGACAAGGTATGTAAGAGCCCATCGCGGGCCAACATGTGCCCTCGTGTACGCGCGCACGTGGATGAGCAACTAGAAAAACTAGCAACACTACACACTTCGTTTGGCACCAAGGGTAAGGATGATACACAAACCAAGAAGCAACTTAAAGAGGCAGAGTCTGTACTATACAGGGAAATCAAAGCGGTTGCACCGGAGTATTATAAACGAATTATAATTGACAAGTAATCTTGAGAAACGAGAAACTGATATGACTGAGTATCAAATTGAAAGAAGTATAGAGCAGAACGCTATAACCCTAGCGACCTCTGTGTTCTCGAAGATTAACCGAGCACACAAGGAAAGTTTAACAATGAGCAGAAGGGATAGAGAGTTAGTGGAAACTAGGCAGATGATATGGGCTTATCTAAAAGAGAACACAAGACTTACCATGTCCTTTATGGGCAGTGTATTTAATAGACACCACAGTACCGTGATAGCAGGTCTAAGGGTGCATAACAAGAACATGGATGTGTTCAGCAATGGTAAGCCTATTAACCCCTTGTATGTAAGCAAGTATGAAGAGGGCTCAGTTATCCTGGATCAGGCGCTTGCCCACACACGTGAGAAGAATAAGTCCCTAGTGTACCGAGTAGTATTATACACCAACAACACTGAGACGTTAGACAAATATGAAATAGTAAATGTAACCAAGGTATGATTATATCAGACAAATTTAAGTTCATCTTCGTAAAGATTCCGAAGAACGCAAGCACTTCAATGGAAGAAGCGTTGCTCAAACTAGACCCGGAGGCCACTGTCGGGGACAATGATGTCCCACCATTTGGTCACGAGACAATGGCTAATATTAAAAAGGTAGCCGGTGAAGATAGGTGGAACGAGTACTTTAAGTTTGGGTTCGTGAGGAACCCCGAGAGAAGATTTGTATCACACTATGTATACAACTGCAACTACCACTACAGGAATAACCCCAATGTTGAGTGGGTGTTTGACGAGACAGGAAACTTCCCGGCCCCGGAAGACAAGATAATAACAAGAGAGATGTTTATGCAATTCCATTTCTTTGATAAGTTCTGGAGCAAGCCTTATTTAAAGTATCAGCAAGTTGAATGGATGGAAGACGACATGTGGCTAGGTGTGGTAGAAAACATGGAGGAGGATTGGAAGTATGTTTGTGAGCGCATTGGAGAAACCATTCCGCTGTATAAAAGTAACACTACCAACTCCAAGATCTGGAGCCTAGGTGATGAGGCCAAGAAGGTTTTTGAAATCCTGTATGAAGAGGACATTAAAATGTACAACGATAGAATAGCACATGGGGTGGGACTTAAGTGAGAAGCAACCTATACACTACTATAATGTAGACATTATATGGCAGACCAAGCGTGGTAAGAAAATGTATACCAACAAATGGGAGGGCCTAGAGTGTGTGAGCAGAGCGAAAGACCTTAAGGGTTTGAATAAGGATAAGAGAGCATTAGGGTTCCTTGAGGGTCTTACAAAATTGACTGCTAAGAAACTTAACTTCAGAGTATACAAAATCAATAGCAAAAAGATAGTGGGTTACTCAGAGGTTCATAAAGAAAAAGACTACGACAATGAGTTCAAGTAAGACAATCACCATGTTTCCATCTGTAACGGATACAGATAACCCACATTACACAACACTAGAAGAATCTCTCACACGTATACGCGAAGGAAAAAGCCAAGCAAAGGTAGACCAAGTCAGAGCCGGTAACAAGGACATAAAGAAAACCCTGCCTATCGCACTGTACTCTGGTGTATTTGAGGGAAGGAGAGACAGCCAGATCCTGGGGCATAGCGGTATAATAGTATTGGACTTTGACCACATAGATGTAAAGGATTACAAGTCATTACTTGGCACCGATGATTACATACGTGCCTGTTGGACGTCTCCGAGTGGAGACGGATTGAAAGCACTTGTCCAGGTTACAAATCCCGAGAGACACCGCGATCACTTCCGTGCGTTGCAAGCCTACTTCGATAGAACATATGGACTAGAGGTTGACCCTTCTGGAATAAATCTTTCGCGTGCTTGCTTTGAAAGTTATGACCCAGACCTTGTAAGTAATGAAGACCCTCACGTGTTTGGGCTAATGCTTTCAGAAGGCAGTGAGCATCAAGAGGCAGTACAGCGTGAGGCATACACCGACTACGAGAAGTTAGATATTGTAGTGCACATGATACGCAAGGCTGATGATGGAGATAAACATCGAACCCTACTGCGTGCATCTATCCTGTGTGGCGGTTACATCGCTGCGGGTAGGATGGAAGAGGACGAAGCACTGCGTGTAATGGAGCGTGAACTTGTACGTAGAGACGTACAAGACATAGACCTAGCACGTAAGACCATGGGTGATGGCATCAACCAGGGTAAGAACATGCCTATCCGGGAAATTATTGATGACGAGAACAAGATTAAAAGAGAGTTCCGAATCAACGATGGAGACATGTCCTTTATATCTTCGGATGCTACTGATCTGGAATGGATAAATGATTTCGCAACAGGTAAGATAGAGAAGGGACTTACCACCGGGCTAACAAACCTAGATAAGTACTACTTGTTTAAGAAAGAGTTTACTATTATCAATGGTCACAGTAATGTGGGTAAGACAACAATGGCTTTGTACTTAATGGTAACAGCATCCGTACTGCACAAGTGGAGATGGATTATATATTCTTCAGAGAATAAAACAGCCGCTGTTAAGATGAGGTTGATGGAGTTTTTAGTAGACGTACCGATTAGTGATATGCACTACGAAGAAAGGGTCGCCGCATACAAGTGGGTAAACAAACACTTTACAGTTATCAATAACAATCAAGTGTATAGTTACACCGACCTTATAGTATTCGCGGAAAAACTTATACGGCAAGAGCCATATGATGGTATACTGATTGACCCTTACAACTCACTCAAGACAACCATATCAAAGAACGCTCAACTGTCTTCGCATGAGTATCACTATGAGGCTGCATCAGAACTACTCACGTTCAGCGTTAACAACAACATGGCAGTGTGGTTGAACACTCACTCAGTTACTGAGGCTCAAAGAATTAAAGGCCCCGATGGATTGCCTGTAGCACCGAGTGCGGCAATGACTGAAGGCGGCGGTAAGTTCGTGAATAGGGCCGATTCATTCATCACATTTCATAGAAAAACGCAGTCAAACGACTACGATATACGTCAGCGTACAGAGATTCATGTTCGCAAACAACGTAACCAAGAGACCGGTGGTCAGCCCACACCTTGGGACGATCCCGTAGTTCTTGAAATCAATAGTTCACGTACAGGTTTTAGGAATCTTGGTAGTAGTGAAAAAAGTTTTACTCCTTTAGCGTACAAGAACAGTAGTTTAGACTTATATTAGAGGGTGGATGAAGTCACCGAAATCAAATTGGAGTTACCAAAGCCGCCTTCGCTTAATCAATTTTACAGTGGGAGGCATTACGCGGTACGCTCAAAGTACAAAAAAACTTACTGGGAAAAAATCCAAAAGGTTCTTGAAGGATTTGATAAGTGGCACATGGAGTCTATGTCTATTCATGTGTACTACAATTGCCGTTATGATGTTGATAACGCTATTTGTTGCAGTAAATTTCTTGCTGATTATCTACGAAACAATGGTTATATTGATGACGATAGTCCTAGATTTTTCACATCACAGTCTACGCATTACGACGGGACGGTGGCCAAGGACACGTTTGTAGCAAAAATTAAAGCGCATGGATACGAAACTATTAAGTAAAGTTTATTTCCTGGCGACTGCAAGAATGCAGGAAGCAGCCATAGAATTGTACGAAGACCTACACACAAACAGTGGTGAGGCTCGTACCGATGCTGAACGTCTGCATAACACCATACGTAAGTACAAGAGAAGCATAGACGCAGAATTCGATTTAATAAGAGCCGCATTGTTAGAGCATTATGATGACGCTGATTTATCTTGATGGCCTAAATGGTATCAACTATCACAGACTAATGACACCATTCCTTAGACTAAAGGAAGAGGAAAATCTGGAGATACACTTTATAGAAAACTTTAATGACCTTAAAGAGTTTGACCTTACAAAGGTGAAGAACCTTGTAGGGTCAAGAAGGTTTAGCGTCTCGAATCACAAAGCATTCAAGCAGTATCTGGTAGACAATGATGTCAAACTTATATTAGACAACGATGACTATTGGAAACTACCAAAGGATAATCCTGCTTACGAATACTACAAGAACCATCAGTCAAAAGATATCAAGGCGAGTATACTCATAGCCGATGAGATCTGGAGTCCCTCTGCGTTTCTTGTAGAGATAATGAAAGACATAAACCCTTCCGCTGTATACCGGGTGATACCGAATACCATACATCAAAAGGAAGAGCAATGGGTTGATTGGGAAAAGGATATGCCTAAAGACTACAAGGTTCGCTTTGGATATCTCGGAGCCAATGGACATCAAAAAGATATAGAGCAGATGGGTATGACGTTTGAAGACCATGAGTTATATTGCATGGGTCTGATGGACTATCCAGAAAAGTTAAAAGCAAAGTATAGAATGAACCCTGTGGATATTACTCAGTACGCTAAGTTGTACAAGTTCTTCGATGTCTCCCTCAGCCCCTTGAAGGACTCCAAGTTCAACAAAAGCAAGTCTGAATTAAAAGTAGTGGAAGCAGGGTTCACTCACACAGCAATCATAGCATCAAACGTAACGCCATATAAGGAGGTTATAAAGCACGAAGAGACAGGCATCTTGTGTGACACACCAGAGGATTGGAAGAAGGCAGTAGAAGGGATGACATTGGCTAAGGCCTGGAGACTTGGAAACAATCTATACGAGTACTGCAAAGAGCACTATGATTTATCTACCATAAATAAACTAAGGCTCGAAGGACTCTCATGAACGAAGTAATACCTTCATACCTAAAAGAATACGCTAATGACCTTACTCTTCGTAGAATAGAAATTAATCGTAGAAGATACAGCGGTACTCATAAGCAAAGGAAAGGGACAAAGCAATCAGTATTACTAGGTGAGGTATCAAGGGAGTATTACACAGAGTATATAGGAATACTTGGTGAGTTACTCATCAGACATTACTTCGAGGTTACACCAGAGGTGAGCAGGTATACTGTGTCTACGTTGATTAAGCAAACAAAGAGCGTTACCGATGATCCAGACATCATAGTAGAGTCAACAAAGACTAAGTACGGACTTAGCGTGAAGACTTGTGAGAAAACATTCAAGGCCAACAAGAAGGCTATGGATAAAGAAGAGTCCGACATAGTACTCTTCATCTTGTTTACATCACCAGACGAATATCTATTTGCCGATTTCACACCCGACGATGTAAGGCTCTGGGATGTAAGGCACGCATACTCACCCTATTACGAAATGAAACCTCTATAGATACGTTTTGTATCTTCGATGCTCCCACAATTTCGTGGGTTACAAACAATTATTTATCGCTCATTATGGAAGACTTCGACAAATTCGTAGCAGAACTTGAATCGGCTGAACAACCGACTTGTAACATCTTAAACCCGGAAGACTGCGAAGCGTGTGGCTCCTGATCAGGAGATTAATTTCTTACGTAAGAAAAGCACAGATAGAAGAAGCAACAGTAAGTAAAAAGAAAACTTGTAAACCTTGTTGTACCACCTGTCGCTGTCCTTCATAACGATGGACGGCACAGGAACTTCTATTACTTGAATAATTGTATCGCTATCACACATAGCATCTACCATAATGGTGTCAAACGAACGCACGATGTTAACCTTAAGTCTATCCTTAGTGATGGTAATGGTGTCCCGCTGTTGAAGAGTTATGGTATCACGCACCGAGACCGGTGCAGTTACAATCGTATCCGTAACAACAACCGTGTCTTTCCTTAGTACGCTGGGGTCTTTCTTGATTGCTTTTCTTAGGTGCCACTGCGCGCTGCAACTGCTCAATGATAGCACTATTATTAATAAGGATAGCCATTTCATTTATCTCAACTGATAGTTAACACCCGCTCTTAGGTTGAATATATTTCTGTCCCAATACTTCATGTACTCGACCTCTGTAAAAATACCCCAACGCTTTCCGGGCTTCCAGCCCAAAACAATACCTGTACTGTAGTCAACCCATTGGTTCCCATCTACGTAGTTGCTATAAGAAAACTCTTCTTTGTCACCTACGTGCATGTGGTAAGGAAGAATGTTTAACCAAGAGTGTATCCAAAAGTCATCCTCATAGTGATAATAGTCTACCCCAATTATCGCAGACACAGACTGAATAAGACCAACACTATCTATGCTAAGTTTGTTGAATTCATTTACGATACCAGGGTAGATATATCTGCGGAAGTCTTCATCGGTATCAGCAACCTTCTCCCCTTCTGGGTCTAACCAGAACCAGTCGCCGTTATCTATCTCATCATCATTGTCGTAATCAATGCCATAGTAGACGTCTTCATAACCCATGTTGCGTACTAAGTCCCACCAAGGGTTGTGTGCTAAGAAGTCTGCTATTGGATTATATCCATATGACCTGTGTAAACGCCCGGCAACACCTGCTGAAAAATCTAACTCACCTATATGTAATCTTAGTCTTGATTCTACTTGCGTATAATTCAAATCAACAAGCCCTTGACTATAGTACTCGCCCTTTACCATAAAGTATTTAGCAAGGTATCTAAGGAAGTATCTTTGGTTAATGTACTCTGACCCCTGTTGACGTCCCACATCATACTGAGCGAGGTACTCAAGCCCCTTTACGGAACCAACCGTTGCAGACAGTGCTGTTGTAGACTCTGTTTGTCCATCATAGAATCTGTTCTGTCTGTTCTCATAGTCATACCGAGCAACCCTACGTACTCCTATGGTTGCCTTATAATCAAACGGATTCTCTATAGTTATGTCTTGAAGATCCCCGCCTTGAGTTACATAGTATTCTTTTTGAGCAGGCATTGGTGAAGAAGCAAAAGCACTCGTGTAAAATGTAGCGTACTTAAATATACCCCCCACCACCTGTGCCTGGGAGAATATGGAGGACAGTACAAAGAAAGTAATTAGTATGTTTCTCATCAGAATTTACTTGCTCCAGTTATTTTATCAATGACATCCTGTATATCCTTATGTGTTACGGAAAGGCTTAATGAAAGACCTGGCTCCCACCGCTGTATCTCCTCACCATTTTGGTAAAGGACTATGGTAGGAACAGATTTTATCTTCCCGTATTCTTTTACATCAGCCTCGTCTATCCATGCGTTGATAACACGGGCATCACTTATTTTTATTAATGGTACGCTGTTGGTTGAATTAAACTCAGCGTTGTAATGCACTACCACCAATCCCCTGGTCGGCACCTTGAAGGCACACAGTAAGGTGAATGCTATGGCGAGTGCAACCTTTTTCATTTCATCTCGAAGAGGCGCTCTTCTATTTTGTCTAATTGCTTTTTGATGTCATCAACATCCGACTTGGTGTTCATGATTGTGCTACGTATTAACTCATCTTTCAAGTCATACTCTGTTCTTCCTATCACTGGAGCAGGCAATTCTTTTGCCTCTTTCACCTCAGCCTTTAGGTCAAAGTATCCCAGGCTAACTATTACTGCCCCGCCGATAATCATACCAACGGTCTTTAGTGATAGCCCTACTACTGTGTCTTCTGATATCTCTTTATTTATCGCCACCGGACTTAGCAAATTTTTCTAATCCAGCAATTCCAAAACAGCCTATCGTGACGTACACGAAAGAGTTGTAGACACCTTCATTGATTACTAAATCCTTTCCTAACGCACCTGTTACCAGATCAAGCGTCATGACACAAACCATTACAGCAAATGAAAGCGCACCGAGAATACTCTTCTCGTTCCAGTCATTGCTGTCTTTAAATATTTCTTTCCAACTCATTACTTGCCCGATGATCCCGAAGAACCAGACGATCCAGAGGAACCCGATGAGCCAGATGAGCCAGAGGAACCCGATGAACCAGACGAACCAGACGGGGAACTAGCCCCCGAGCCATTGTCGCTCTTGCCTTCGCAGTATTTGCACTTTCTTTTAAAAACCTTTACGGCTAGCCAACAATATAATTTCTTTAATCTTTCCATTCTACAAATATAAGTATCCTATTTGGGAAGTTCGAGGTCGTATTTTATATACATAGCCTCCTCTGGGCTCTTCGCAAACGTCCTGTCAATAGTACTCTCTACACTGGAGACGATACTGTAGTTACCAAACTTAGCAGAATAGTTAGCGGCAAATTGATAGGCTCTCTTTATCTCGTCCAACCGCACCTGTCTGTTTATTTTTTCGTTGTCACTAAGAGAGGTATATGGCTTACGGAAATTCTGTGCGCTCATGTTGTAGTAGAACTGTCTTGATATATCAACAGGATAGTCCCGGAAGATTAATGCAGTAGACAACTCGGCCGCTGTTTCCAGTGGCTGAAGTTCTAAGTCTGGGTCTTCCTTCGCTGCATCCATACGCTTGCGGTATTCACGCGCAATGTAGTTCATGTTAGGTGGTATGAAAGTCTCCTTAAATATATAAGAGCCATAGGCATCTGACCACTCCGTTAGGTTAGGGCCAATGATGTATCTGTGGAACCAGCCTACATCCTCGTTGTTAAGGATTGGTCGTCCATAAGAGTCCTTTCCATCAACAAGATTAAAGAGTAATCGTGCAGCAAGGTTAGGATTTCTAAAATCATCGGCTATGCTTTGTAACATATTGTTTCTTGATACACCGTTACGACCATATATAAGCCCTTGCAATTCATCGTATGGGTCTTCCGAACTCATGTTAGCAAAACGAATCTTACCACTTTTATCCATTTCCACAGCGACGATATTAGACCCCTGCATCCAGGGTGGTAGCATATAGTTTGTTGCTCTTGCTTGTTGGCCGAGTTCTTCTTCATCATCGTCTTTCAAAAGCATACCCGCTATTGCTTGATATCCAAATTTAGATAGACCTGCCAATACAATACCCATACTCAGTGTACCTGCACCATCTACTATGTACGCATCACGTTGAGACTTGCTAAGGTTTTCATTAGTCATAGCCTGTCCCAGATCAGCAACCGCATTGCGATAGATGCTGAAGAAACTACGGAAGGCTTCAACACGGAATGAAAGGAAGTCACCCACTGGTAACTTAAATAGATTACGGAAGGTAGGATTAATACGAGACATCGTAGGCATGTTCTGCTTGATGCGCTCGGCTGTCATCTCATCTACCTGTTGCTTTTGAGAAAAGGAAAGTTCATTGTATGACTTACCCTCTGGATTAGACTCAAGTCTCTTAGCAAAGTTCTCACGCTTAGTGAGGTAAGCAATCATCTTGGTATAGTCATCAATGAATCCATACTGATATGCAGTACGTGCAGCACGTACACCCAACTCCCGCTGTGCTTTTTGTACACCAGCAGGCAACCATTTCCACGCTACCTCTGGAGACACACCGTCCAACTGCTGCATGAAAGACTCATTGATATCGCTGAACATACCCATGTTAGGAGAAGAACCAAGCAGTCCAAGTTCACCCATGCGGTCAAGGATTGCTTCGTACTCTGGGTCTAACTTACCATCCTTCATCTTCTTGAATCTGTTCTGCAAATCTTTCATTGCAGTTAACCCACCTCTATGTTTGTTAAACGGCAACACAAAGTTAGCGCCTAAGAAGTACCATCCACCCATGATGTTCTTTCTCCAGGTAGGTAGGTTGTATAGTACACGTACACGACGCATCTGCAATAGCAGTTTATAGTACCCTTGCATAACCTTGTTGTCAGACTGATACAATGGGGTTTGCTTCAGCATGCTAACGAAGTCATTCTTAACAGCCTTGCCAGTCATCGGAGATTTCTTTTCTTCAATAACAGTAAAGTTCTCTAAGAAGTAATCCTTTAATCTGTCTTCGATGTAGTCAATCTGATCTGAGGGAAACGCAGGAGTTTGACCGTCTATTAGTTCACCTCCTGTTCTTGTATAGAAATCCTCAAAGGACTCTTCCTTTCCGATAAGCCCAAGGTCACGTGCAACTTGTTCTGCCCTTACACCAAGCCTTTTCTCTGGGTCTGTGGCCATGATAGCACGTACAATAGGGGTTGTTACAATTAAATCACCAAGGTCACTACGCTGTGCAATCTCATTCACTCTATCTACCAGTGTAAACTGTTGCACCATGTTTGTAAGGGTAGCAATGGTTTGGCTAAACTTAATATATGGGTCTTTCTCTACACCCATATAGTCCATTAACTCAATAGGTAAGTCTTGACGTTGCTTTAATTTCTTAGTAGGAATCCTTAGTTTACCTAAGTCCTTGGTTCCTGCTAATCCCTCACCATATTTACCTTGTGATTCTTTTGATGCTTTCTCTATACCTCTTAGGCTGTCCTTAACTCTGGCTTTAATTTCGTTTATCTGGGTCTGCTCTAAATAGAAGGCAATATCTTCCGTGTCATTTATGTCAAGTTTTTTGTCTTGCATATCCGCAACTTGCTCGTCAGTAAGACTTTCGTTTTCTTGTATATCATAAGCCATGTCAATTATCATAGCATCAACCATAGACTTTTCAGCAGCGGCTCTTAGTTGTGGATCAAACTTAAAGTTAGGGTCAGTAAAAGCGCGGTATGTTCTTGTGCCGTATGTGGCTGTGTTATCTATAATAGTCTCTTGTAATTCACTGCTCAAGTTATCGAAGACAGCGCTGTTCTGTATAGACTCTTGCATTGATGCGCGTATCGCTCTCAATCTCCCGACCTGTTTTACTAACTCGGGGTTCAGTTCCTGCAGTTTCTCAAATGCTTCCCGTCTTGTCTCTTCCTTTGCACCAAACAGGTAGTCGTTTGACAAGTCAGCAATCTCTTGTCGCTGCTCGGCTGGCAACTTGTTTGTTATCTTATTTATCTGACGCAATGCAAGGTAGAATCTATTGATGTGCTGTACGTTAATGGACTCAGATACCTCAAGTGCCTGGAGCACATTTCTGCGTATAGCACGTAGTCTATCTACACCAAAAAACCTCTCGAGTTTCTTTGCTAAAGCATTTAACTTCGGCCCTATGAGGCCTGTCAGTTTCTCTAACGGGTCAAAGGTCTTGTCATAATTTTCTGGATCTGGTATACCTGCCGCGTTTTTACTCGGCTGAACATCCATCTCGCCCGTAGGTTTTTCAAATCCGTACTCGTCCTTCTCTGTTTTTTCCGTAGTAGTTGGTCGCTCTCTTTGAAAGCGCTCTGTCTGCAAAGATTCAGCCATGGGTACTTGACTAATGTCAGCACCTGCACGCACAGCCTTGCTCATTCCCTTCATGTACTCCGAAATATCTTTAGCCAGACCAGCCTCTTCAAATATCTGTACACGGTTACCTGTTATCTTACTTACGATACCATTTAGAAACGCCTTGAGTTCTTCAAGAAAGGATGCTTCAAAAACAATTCTTTCACTACCGAGTAAGCCACCGAGTTGAACCATAAATTCCTCTGACTTATAAGCACCAGCAGATTCACTGTCCTCACGCTCCATGTATCGCTCTGCAAAATCATTTAACTCTTTGACATTACTCTCACTCAACCTGCGTATTACAAGTTTCCTAAACTGATTGAAGTCAATAGGTTTGTCGTTAAAAAACTTTGCGAATACTTTATGATAAACCTCGTGATACGCAGTGCCTTCCGCTGTGTATCTATCAACCTTTCCTCTTTGATCAAGAGACTGATCTCTGGAAGGTATACTCACTACAACAGGAGCGTCTGTAGTACCTACTCTACCAGCAGTTATACCAGCAGCATTCTTTAAGTCTTTCATTTTGAAACCAGCCTCCATACCTGCTGCGTAAAAACCCTTTCTTCCAAAACCAATATTGAAATGCTTAGAGTCTGGATGTAAAAGTCTGTAGGCTTCGCTTGCTAACACAAGTTTATTTAGTATCCGCTGTTCTTTTATAGGAATGCGAGTACCGTCACTATATTTCCCTTCCTCCAGCATTGTTCTTAATGCCCCTGCATCGTTTTTATCGAACAGATTAAAGAAGGTTCCTTTCTTTTTATCTCTACTCTCAGCGAATTTTGTTAATGCCTGTGATACACTAAAATGTCTTGAGGATCTACCTACTTCTTCTTCGCGTGCTTGAAGTACTCCACTAATTTCAGCCTTCGCTCTGCTTGTTTCCGACTTGGGTACGTCCCCAAGTTCTTCCCCGACTTGCTCTGCACCTGGTACTTCTTCGGGCTTAACTTTTTTATCATCTGGTTGTGCTTGTGTTTGCTCTTCTGTTTGTGATGACAGCAACTGGTCTAACTCATTGGCTGACTGTTCCATCTGTTTCTCAATAGCAGCCTTTTCGTAAGCCTCTAAATTACCTTTTGACAATCTATCCGCATCGGCGATAAGGTCAAGCGTCAATGCACGTGCTTTTTCTTCTTGCACCCCCTCAAGTTTCATCACTCTCTCTGATGTCTCCTTAAGTAGGCTGTACTTTTCTTCCTTTAATGTCTGTAATCTCGCTTCTACTGCTCTCTTTGTGGTTGGGTCTTTTTTCTTGGACTCTTTTAGTTTCTGAATCTCCGTGTCTATAGATGCAATCTCCCCATTGTTAGCGACAAACGATATCTCAGTAGCATCAGAAAGTTTCTTTTGATCCTGTTCTGCTGCCCAGTCGATATATGCTAATTCACCAGGTGTTTTTCCGATACGACCTGCTAAATTATAAGCCATTACTGGTGCCGCTGGGCCTAACTCAGCGAACGCTTCGAGTGCTATGTCTCTTGGTCTAATTTCCTCACCCGATATCACCTGTCCTGCGAACTCACCAGTACCCCCAAGCCCTGCTTGAACCAAGGTTTCTGCCGCAGCCACCTTCATGGCTCTGTTTGTTGCTGATTTACCTACAGATTTTACAAGTACGTTACCCACCTTACCTGCAGTACCCCCCGATATAGCATCGAATACTGCGATAGGTATACCGCGCTTGAGCCCTTTCTCTCGTGCCTTAGCCATTATTCTTGAGTCACGTGAGGCTTCCTCTAATTGATCTGGAGAAGTGACGTCTACGCCCTCCTCACGAAGCACATCCATAATAGAATGACTGTACTCGAGAGCGAGCGATGTTGCACCAAAGTATCCTGCTATAGCACCAGTAGTTGCACCTGCCGCTGTACCTGCACCAGGTATAACTGAACCTATACCTGCACCTGTAGCACCACCTGCTGCTGCACCTCTGATACCTGCCTCTCCCGCTGTAGCCATAGAGATTAATGACTCGGGTATAGTGCGTATTACATCAAGCACAAAACTACCTACAGGATTGCTTGTATCGTATAGGTAGTCTTCTTCTTTTGGTGCGTCTCTTTGAACGATGTTGTTGAGGTAGGCTATCTTTTCGTAGTCCATTACCCCTGTGATTTCTGCCTCTGCTATTTCGTTAGCAAGAATACCGCCAGACACAGCCCGATTCCATAATCTTCCTAACTCGCTTGGGTTATCGTCAATGATTAACCAGTGGTCTTTCATCTTGCGATTAGCAGGACGTTGAGCCTCGATGGTTTTGTAGTATTGACTGGCTAAATTGTACGCATCATCAGATAACTTACCCTGCATTTGCTCAAGGGTAACACCGCGTTCCTGTGCTGACTTTACAGCGTCTAATAAACCAGAAGAAACCGCCTTTGAATCAGAGTCGAGTTGAGTAGATAGAGATACCGTACCTCTTACCGAAGGCTCTGATGCTGATACCGAAGGACTGGCGATCTGAGAATCTTCGGTACCATCTTTTTTTTTTGAAAAGAAATCTTGTGCGACAACCATTGCGTCATCGCTAAGTTTACCCTGCATCTGCTCAAGAGTTACCCCTCTATTGTACGCGGACTCAAGTGCTTCTAATAACTGCTCGTCTTCCATTAAATATCAATTTTCAATTGTAGTCTTAATTCATTGCGAACTTTAGCCAATTCGTTTTTACGCTCAGTAGGTGTCATCGTGTCCCATTTTCTGCGTTGACTACCATTGAATTCAACTGTCTCGCTGTTACGATTTACTGCTTCATCCATGATGAAGTTCCGCTGCGCTGGCTTGCTCATGTCACTCCACTCGTCTACTGTGATTTCAATTGTAGTCTCTGCAGTAGAACCTTGTGGACGTACGAACTGACCTGCTACTGTACCTTGGTCGTATGTCCCGACACCCTCGGGAGCAGCAAGGTTTTGCGTTGGCGCTGATTCGACCTCTATATCGCCGAGTACATTTATATCTTGCGAAAAGTCTTTCTGTGGCTCACGACCCGCAAAGTTATCTGACCATATAGGTAGCATTTCTCTGTATGTCCGACGAATCTTGTCTGCCTGTGCAGCGTTACTCAATCCATTCAACGGTATTTCAGATGCCAGCACCTTTGTTCTTGCAACGTGTGTGGTTTGGTCATTGTTTTCAATTACCTTCTGATTGGATCTAATAATAGCATACCTCTTCCCGTCTTTGCCTATACCAATGCTCTCGATATAATTTTGATTACCGTACTCATCTCTATACATAGGTTGAGTACCCTCTATAGTCGCATGAATATCCAGGTTTGCGTTAGCCAACTCTGGGTTGCCTTTTTTAATTACGTTTCCATTTTCATCTGGAATAATAGGGCCTATGTATTGTAAGTCACCTTGCGCTATATTAAAGCCACCGTATCCAGAAGCGCTCGCTGCTGCCCGCGCTTCTTCTGCTTGTATTCTTGACTTGGCTCTGTAGTCCGATAACTCTGCTTGACGTTCCTCGCGCTGTGTCTGTACATCTTGAGCCAACATGTTTTGTAAAGAACCAGTAACATACTGCGCGTACTGACCTATATACTCTTCACGATCTTCATCTGATAGGTTTCTAATTTTAGATAGGTCATCCATAGAACCGTTTAATCCACCGAGTTGGTGGAGTACGTATGCTATCGCCTGGTCTTCTTCTTGCTGTGACAGGGAGTTACCATTAAACCACGCAGTTACACTGGATGCTACAGCCTCTGGATTAATTTCTCCTGATCCCTCCATATCGTAGAAGTTATTGATACCGCCAGAGGTTTTTAAGTTCTCCAGTATCATACCCGCTGCCGCGTTAGGAGCAATCTCTGGTAAAGCAAATCTTCTAAACTCATTTAGTGACGGTAGTTCACCGGCTGCTAGACCTATGTTTTGAGCACTGACCTGTACATTACGTGCGTCTTCTAATTGAGACATCAACTCAGCGGGGTCATTGTATGCATTTGGGTCTGCTAGTATAGATGCCTCTAAATCATTAACAGTGTTTGCATATTCAAGAGCATCGGCAGCGTGTTGCTTATAGGAATTATACAGCCGCTGTCTTCTGGCTTTGGCTTCAAGGGACATATCTCCCTGATCCAGGTCTTGCTCGATAGCATCCCACTCTGCTTGCAGTTCATCCTGCATACCTGTAGTGAAAGCACCACGCTCCTGTTGGAACTGGTTGAGGTATTGTAGTTTCTTCTCTTCTTCTAACTCACGACGGGCCTTGGCGTTTCTGTACACCGCACCATAATCTACTTGTGGTACCTGGCCCACCGCCATGAATGTGGATGTATCAGCCATTATTTAAATTGTTCTTTGCTTAGTAAGTTACGAACGAATTCGTGTAGTTCGGTATCTCCTTCCTCGGAAAGTTTACGCATTTCTTTAGCCTGCTTTGGATTGAATATGTATTCACCTCCAGTCATCTCCCCGATTTTCGCTCCCTCTTGAACGATATCTATAGGATTGTCATCATGCGAGAACTCGCCTGGTGTTTTATCTACCGGCTCTTGAACACCACCATCTTCCATAACATCAACCTCATCAAGCAAGAGAGTTCCCGATG
>Ga0307376_10002179_pt1 | contig 19651 bp, 43 predicted proteins | sample TR2MG_FD_202536 | JGI IMG/M metagenome (GOLD analysis project Ga0307376, IMG submission 202536) | Soil microbial communities from Risofladan, Vaasa, Finland - TR-2 | ecosystem: Environmental > Terrestrial > Soil > Coastal area > Acid sulfate soil | place: Finland: Risofladan, Vaasa | collected...
AGAGCAAAGCGTTTGCCTTTTGTGCCTGCCGCTAGAATAAAAGAACCTGCTGAAGCACACTGACCAAACCCTACAGTAACTATGTCTGGTCTAATATACTCCATAACATCATAAATCGCATATAAAGATGTTATATACCCACCTGGAGAATTAATATACATATAAATATCCGACTCAGGGTCGCTGGATTCCAAAAATAAAAGCTGAGCCACTACAGCATCAGCCATACTAGGGTCAAACGTCCCTCTAACAAAAATAATCCTATCTTTTAGAAGCCTAGAATATAAGTCATACATTCTTTCTTGGTCTTTAGGTCCCTTCTCAATAACGTACGGAATTGTCATTTAAATCTCCTTGTCCTTAAAATTGAAAATTGTAATTGTTTTTAATGTGTACAACTAACATAATACATAAAAATATTTTGTCAAGTGTTTTATTATGATTTTCCTGTAATTAAAATTCTTTTTTCAGCATAAGAGTATTTTCTATTAAAAGAAAACCAAATTTCACCATAATTGTTTTCTATATCAAAAGAGGGTCTGTCTTTAATTTTTAATCTGTTTGGCCAATAACAACAATCCATAATGGCTTGTGTATCGTCATCACGGATATAAGTACAATAAGCATGCCCACCATCCTTAACTTTGCCAGCAATTATCTTAACTTTCCAGTCAGGTACCTCTAAAGCCATAGTTAATGATTTCATAAGGATAGCCATATCTTCACAATCACCACTGGCCCTAAACAAAGTATCTTCTGGATATTGCCAAAACTCACCATAACCCCTAGCTTTTACATCTTCAACATATTTTATCTTGTCTTGTACAAACATACAGCAATTGTAAACCTTATCATCATCATGAAGAGCATTAAGATTATATTTACGTATTATTTTTGTAAATAAATAACTCCTATCAAATATAAAGTTTCTAACATCACGAAGCCCCTTACCTTGAGCTTTGTAGATTATGGGTTTTTTAGGAAACCTATCTGTCCACCACTTTTCTCTAGTTTTACCTTCGTATTTATCTTTGTAATCAACCATTGGTTTAACTCCTATACAAAAAATCTTTTATCAACTCTTCTAATAATTCTATGTCGTCAGGTCCCACTTCCTGGCTACAGAAAACATTTGTCAGGCCACTTTTAATAGTGTCGAAGTAACACAATATAACTTCACCCTTCCAAAGGGTAGAGACAACACTCATGTGAAAGTTACAACTATTAAGCTTAAGTTTCTTTTTTGCCATGTGCAGGTTAATTGTATTATCACTCATTTTTTTATCCTCAGGAATTCCGACATTAAAATCTTTCTGCAAAAGTTGTTTGTTTTTAATTTTTAAAAACAATTAAAAAACAAAGTTTTTAATACTATCTTACGTAAGTAAGATAGTATCTTTATCTATTCTAAACTTATCTATTCTATTATACTAGACCATTTCAGAATTTCTGAAGTGACCGCTTCAGAATTTCTGAATCGGGTACTATTATTTAAACTTATTTTCTAGATCTAAATCGGCTTGTAATTTTATAAAATAATTGAACAAGTGTAGATTTTCATGTACATATGGACCTGAGTCGTGTACTCCAAGCTCAAATACTCGCACACTTCTCCCGCCACTCTTTTCAAAGTGTCTGATTATTATACCTTTTTTAATCATGCTGTTTATTATTTCTGATACATATCCTTCACTTTTCAAATCTAAAAATTCTGCTATAGATTTTAAATCTTTATGCATGGCTAGTTTGCCTTTTAAATAGTATTTAGTCCGTATCATTTTGTTGATATTAGACTTCATTTTACCACGTACTATATGTCTGTTCATTACAAACCAAACTCTACTTTCTGCTGTTCCGAGCCACTTCATATACTCTTTAATATCATACATAATTAATGGGACTGTAAGGTGTGGTATTTTCTTCTGACCATCAAAACTTCCCTCTTCCTCTTCCTCATCAATGTTTTCTATATCTTCTGTATTTTCCATAACTTCTCCCTTTTTAATAATTAATAAATCCCTAAATATAATAACTTAATCTCTATTTGTCAATACTTCAATCCCATCATCAGTAATTGCAACTGTATGTTCGAAATGAGCTGATAGTTTACCATCTTCAGTTACTGTAGTCCAACCATCGGTAAGTGTTACTAATCTATTACTACCTTCCGTTAACATTGGTTCTAGGGCTATAACTAGACCAGGTTTTAAAATTGGTCCTACACCGGCATGTCCATAATTTGGTATTTGTGGATCTTCATGTAACTCCCTACCTATACCGTGACCAACAAACTCTCTGACAATACCAAAATTATTATGTTCAGCATGTTCTTGAATAGCCCTGGAAACGTCGCCAAGTCTTCCATATGCCACGATACTGTTTATACCTATACTCAGACATTCATTTGTAACTTTTATAAGTTTCTCGGCGCTCTCATCGATTTGCCCAATACCTTTTGTAAAAGCCGAATCCCCATACCACCCATCACATATTACTCCAAAATCTATACTTAGTATTTCTCCACTAGCCAATGGGGTATTGGATGGAAATCCATGTACTACCTCTTGATTTCTAGATGAACAAATCGAAAAAGGATACCCTCTGTAGCCCTTAAATGCAGGTACGACTTTTTCTTCCCCACACAATTTTTCAGCTATATTGTTTAAATCTAGTGTGGTTGTTCCAGGCACAGCTTTATCATATAGCACTTTGAGTATATAAGCTACTATCTCACAGCTTTTCTTTATTTTATTTATCTGTTTTTTTGTTTTTAATATTATCATTCATCAAGTATGTTGGATTTAAATATAGTCAATCTATTTATGTGTTTAAAATGTGTACATGTTTTAACTAAATAATCCATTTCTTGTTGTGATATTAAGCATATATGTTGTTCAACTATTACTTCTTCATCTGTAGCATCTATTCCAATCTCTTTTAGCGTCACATCATCTAATCCAAAAGAATCCAAGTCCAATGGAAGTAATGACCTTGACATCCTAAAGGAACATTCTCTACACAAAGTCTCGTCGAGCGGAAACAAATCGTCAAAAGTACGAATATCAGCCATTTTAGCCTCCTAAAGTAGATACTTAATCTTCATTAGTACTTCTTTGTAGATAAGCTCGCTGTACAACGTCTTCGCCTTTCCCTCCATATATTTTTCCAGCTGACTTTAACCGTTTTATTTTGTTATTTATACTTTCCTGAGATCTTCCAGGAAACATACTCATAAGCTCCTGTATAGTTTTAACTGCGTAATTATCCATAAGCTTTTTCTTTTCAGAAAAACTCCAACGTCTTCTTCTTGGCATAATTAATTCTCCTTCAATTGATAGGCACACCTATAGTTACCAAACTCAAAGCTTGGTAATAAAACATGTTAGGATAACACAGGCTTAGACTACTCAACTTTAATTTTTACTTTAGATTCCTCCAATAAATCTAACATTATATCTAGAACCTCTCTATTAACCGCTCCTTGTTCTTTGGTTAGCCTTATGTTATTTCCCAACTCTTCCTTAAAATTCCTCCATTCTTCCATAGTATTTGACATATATATAACTCCTACAAAGTTATTATAGTCAATCCTCCTTTTCTGTATATGAATTCGCTATTTCAGCGCAAAAAGGACAAACATCCAACCAGTAAATTATATTACCAGGAGGATGACTATTTTTAGCTAAAGGCCTATATATCCATTGGGATTTATTACAATATGTACAATATACTAATACCCAATCTTTATCATACAAGGCCATAGAACACTCATTACATATTGGTATTCTTAATTCTTGTTTATACTTCTCGGTTGTAGGATCTCCTAGGTTCTGACATAAAAAATTAACAGCAGCATAGTTAGTAGAAGGATCTTTTTTATTATGTTTTAGCCCACATGTCTCATCTCCGAGCTCCAAGTAGGCTAGCATCATATTAAAGTTTTCGTTCAACATAGTAAAATTCATAGCAGCCTCCAGAGTATGATATAGCCTTTAAATTTAATTAACTTAACTTATCATCATATTTATGTCAAATTTTTGTTCTACATCTAGTTTGTTTAAAATACTAGAAACTAGTTTATTAATACCCATAAAATTACCGTCTATTTCTTCAAAATCCATGGAATATGCATTTAAAGTATCTTTAACCATATTATCTATATTTAAAGCTTCTTCTTCTGTCTCATTCCTTCCAATAGTCACATAAGATTTAAACCTTTTTAAAAATATGTTATAATTATTAAATCTATTTACTACATCAACAACATTAGAATCTAGACATTCAGTAGGGCTCTCACCATAAAGTTTGTTATAAACTATGTTTAACATTAATGGACAATCGGTGATTATAAAATCCACCTTATCTGATGCTGTCCATATCCCATGATATTGTTTTGCAAAAAGATATTGTTGATTTTTAAATGTCTTAAACCTCTCTTCCCAAACCAACCTCTTAGCATATTCTGTAACAAGCTCACAATTCACACCATGTAATTTTAAAAGACTAAATACCCCCGCTGCTATAGTAGACTTACTACAGCCCGGCCCTCCAAAAAGATTTATTATAGTTGCCCTTTTTTTAATCATAATATTCCCTTGTCCTGTAATTTATCCGCCACTTCCAGTAACGGACTTCTGTAAGAATTTTGTAATTCTACATATGCCATGTATTTATGTGGCAGTACTCTTAATAGTTTTAACAAACCACTTTCTGATGGTTTAACTACATTATAGGTTTGTTTAATATCTCCTAATAAAACTAATTTTCCAGTTTCAGATGGCCTACTTAAAATCATACTCATATAATCCACGGTAATTAATTGTACTTCATCTACTATAAGTGTGTCATTATCAAGCAGTGACAGTCCTTGTATAGAGTTCATAGGCATAATTTGAAAGGAGTTATTAAATACCTTATCTCTTACATAATCATATGTTCTACCTTTACCATCTTCATCACTTCTAGTATTAGCATATAAGTAATAAAGAGCACTCATAAAACCTTGTAACCAGTCTACCATCTTATCCTCTTTTTCACCTGGAACAAAGCCTATGTTATATTTTGAATTTAGTCCTATAGGTGCCCTTGTAATAAATGCCTTCTTCTTACTACTAGCCAGCGCGTGAGCAGTAGCTAGAAGTGTTTTACCAGATCCCCACCTTCCAGTTAAAAGTGTGTGTGGTGCTTCATTCAAAGCGTATATGGCACACACTTGATAGCAATCGCGGGCCTTTATACAAAACGTATCGGTCTTTATATTTCTGTACTTTGGTACATCATCTATTCTGGTCAGTACGTTAGTCATTGGGTTGTTGGCATATATAACTTGATTATCATTTTCAGTGTTTATTATAATAAACCACCAAGACTCATTATTAAGCTCGTGGCCGGCAATTTTAGAAAATACAGCTATCTTATCTTCATATTCTTCTTCTATGTATTCTCTATCATAAGCAAAAATATCTTCAGAGAATGCATCATACAAATCCTCCATATTAACATGGACATATGGATTAAATATATTATTTAAAACCGTATCATGAAGTATTGTTTGTAGCCCATCGGCTTTTGCTATAGTAGACATAGATATGTCTTTAGTAGCCAACACAGCCCCATGTTTTTTAGCTGAGGCTATTATCCTATCATCTGGGTCTTCAAAATCATATTTTTGCATATCAAAAATAGTCTGCTCTATACAACAAGCAGTAAAATCTTTTATAGCTTGTATAGCATTTCTAGCACTATATGACAGGTCCTTATTATACTTTTTTTTGTCCAATTCTTTTAAAACAGTTATTGGTAATAGAATTTTTTCATATTGCTTTGAAAGTTTATGTATTATATCAGCATCATCTAGATATAAATTAGTATCTATTAGGACGGTGTTATTCATATATTATGCTCCTTAGTATGAAAATTGGCATATAACTGCTATACTTAAATAGACACATCACCTCCTATATTTTTTAGGAAGTCTCCTAATTTTTTATCAGTGTTTACTACATGTACTTCAAACCAAGTGAAGCAGAAAAATTTAAATTTTGATAACAACTCATCATGATTTATAAACCTACTCTTAAGAAATTCAAAACTTATGTCCAACAATAAATCTGTAAAATTTTTATGTTCTTCACGATGATAATTAAAATCATCTTCCGGATAGTTTTTCTTAAACATTAATGATTCCTCATCAGAAAAGTGTTTTCCAGAATAGTTTACTAATTCTATAAGCAACTCTTTAGAATCCACATCCTTATCTATAATTCTATTTAAAAGGTTCATAAGAGTTTTGTGCTGATCATCTATAATATCTATACCTATATTCCAACTATCCTTCCACTTTATTTTTTTCATAGTCATCATCACCTTTTGGTTTATAGAATCCCTTACAGCCTCCGAAGCAAACTTTATTAAAAAACGTACATTCTCTGCATTTGTCACCATAGATTCCAATGGGTGTTATAAACCCCGAGGCAAAATATTTGTATGCCTCAATCATAGTTTTAAAGTTATGTATATAAGTTTTATGTAAAAGTGATAGTGGAAAGCAATTAGATATAGTAAGATCTGGATATATATCTAGTGGCTGCCCACAAATAAAAGAAAAATCATTATTTGGATTACTATTTAACTCGCCTATCTCTTCAAGAGTAAACATACATAACGGAAAACCACAATCTAAATGGATGATTGTATCATCAACATTATTAGATAGTTCTATTATATTTGTTGCGACGTCCCTATAACAATCAATACTTAAGTGTTTATTATTATACCCAAAAATAGGTAATGCTAATCCTAGTCTTATTTCATTTAATAAGTGTTTGTTATATATAATTTCTTTTAAAAATAATAAATTTGTATTTTTGTCATGAATAGTAAAAGAGGGGTATATTAGTTTGCGGAATTTATCAATAAATCTATTTTGTAAATAATTTTCATCCTTGGTTTGATACTTCTCCTCATTTATATTTATAGAAAAGTATAACTGTTCTTCTCTTAATGCGACTCTTTTTAATAATGTATCTAAATTTTTAATAGTAGAATTGTCAAGCATACCATTGGTAAATACTTGTATATAAAAATCATTGACTATTAAATATTCAAGCATATCAATAAATTTATCGTGAACAGTAGGCTCGCCTCCTATTATGTTTATAGATTTATCTCCAGTAGCTATGAAATCCGTGGCTTTTATGAACCCATCCCAACTAATTTTTGATTTTGTTTTTCTGGCCGGCGCCGCAAAACAATAATCACAATTTCTCTGACAATCTGTTGTAAGGATTAAACTAGCCATTAATTTTATGTGCCTTACATCCACCACCGCAAATTTGTTGTTTATAATAATTACATTCTACACATTTATCATACATAGGTGATGTGTTTTTAAATTTATTAAACCATTCGTGATGTAAATCTATATAAGACTCGTAATCTGCTATATTTGCCTTTATTTGTCTTGATAAAGGGTAACAATATGCAGCTTCTAGATTTGGATATACATCTATTATAGGCTCACAAGAAAACATGGCTTTTGTTCCACTATCTACAAATTTAGCCAGAGCCTCATCTGAAAACATACATAAAGGAAAACCACAATCAAAATTTAGATCTATATTATTTTTTTTAGTAACGTTAATAAATTTAACTATTTTTTCTGCTATTACATTAAAATTAATTGGATTTATACAGGCATTACTATTACCAAGTGGGGCTGCTAGTCCAAGTCTTATATGTCTAATAGTATTATACTTATTTATTATATTCAATAAAAAATAAGGATCAAAACTTTCCTCAAATATATTAAAAGACAGATTAGTAACCCTACCTAATTTAATAAGAAACTCATTTTGTAGTTCTTCTTCTTTCCTACTTCTATATTTTTGTTCATTTACATTTAAACAAAAACCTAGATGTGTGAAACAAGTAACTTCATTGTTTTTAGCCGTCTCTATTACACCAGAAAACAGTTCACTATTATCAACCATTCCATTAGTAAAAACTAAAACTGAAAGTCGTTTAGATAAAGTATAATCTAAAAACTCTACAAAATCTGGATGAGATGTAGGTTCGCCGCCTAAAAATCCAACTCTTGTTATTTTTTCCCTACTAGAAACCATCCAATCTATTACTTTTATAAAATTTTCAATACTAAATGACATTTCATTTTGGACATTGTCCTTAGCAAAACAGTACTTACATTTTCTTTGACAATTGGTAGTTAATATTATGTTAGACAATTTAAAAATTCCTTGTAAGTTTAAGAAACACTAGCATACTTCCAATTCTCTCAGTCAAGTTTTCTTGGATGTTATCTAAATTATGATTTAGATTATCAAGTATGTATTGTGTTTGCTTAACATACAACACTACAAAATCATTTGGAATTCTATTATCGTCTAAGCCAGAAATATTACTTAACCTATCACAAAGTTTTATAGTTAAAGCTCTGTCTGACATCATATTAAGTTTTTCAGTTAAATATATTTTCTTGCCTAGTAATTCTTTTTTTAGCACATCGTTTGTCAGCTCAGACACTAAATTCATAACTATCCCACCAAAGTTTCTACCTATCTCATTTAAAGCTATTGGAGTATCCTCTACAACATCGTGTAAAATAGCCGCTACATAGTCATCTACAGCTGCTTGACCCTTAGTAGCTTCCCACAGTAATTGAACTGTTTCTTCTAGATGTATTGTGTATGGCTCACCTGTAAATTTTCTTTTTTGATCCTGGTGAGCTTTTTTAGCAAAATCAAAAGCCTTATTAATTCTTAAATTCATACCCTTACCCTCTATATATTAATGGGTTAGTTAATTACTGTCTTCAAAAAACCTATCCAAAAAAGATTCGTGCTTTTTTATAAGTTTATCTACTCTATCTAGAAAAAATTGTGACGACATTATAGTGGCTACTATAAATTCCCTCTCTTCATATAACTCTTTAAGATTATTTTTTAAATTAGTCCTTATGCGCTGATCTCTGATATAATTTTCGATGTCTATCATCTTAATTAACTCCTCTATTGTAGTAATCCTTAAGAAGTTGTGCAGCTTCCATATGATCTTTACACCAAACATCCACGGTTTCTCTAACGAAAGGGTGGTTACAGTATTCATCATCCGCCCAGTCGCCCTCAAATACCCCTATAACACATTTTTCAGGGTTTTGATAGTACCAAGCTAATTCAAATAGAGTGCCCACTGTAGGTTTCAACCTATCATATTGGTTCATATTAGCTATACACCCAGTAGATCTTAATACATAACTATGATCTTTAGGTACAATAAGACTAGAACCTACCTTCATATACACTTTCTTTCTTTGCGGATCAATACCTTTTTCACCATTAAAGTTAGTAATACTTTTGTTCCACTCATTATCACATGGATCTATCATTTCAAAATTAGTATCATTTTTAAAAAACTCTCTAACTTCTTTTCTCCACCGATACGTAATCTTTTTATCAGGACTAATCTGTCCTATTAAATAAATCCTTTCCTTCATTAAATTTCCCATAATTCTAAACTCCTTTTCCTTAATGTCTTGAATTAACTATTATTAATCTACATCACCGTTTTCCAATATCTTCAAATCTTCATAGGGAGCTAGTAACCTACGTTCAATTTCAACAGCACACTGCCTCAACTCACCAATAAAGTTTTTATAATTATTATACCCTGGAAGTATGTTGGTCTTACAAAACTTAAATAGTATATAATTTAAATCTCCGTCAGCCTGTACATCTGCATAACACATAGCCTTTACCACCATATCCATTACTGCTCTGCCTTCTTGTTTAATATATGGAATTTTAATCACCTCCTAAATCTCTTAAAGTAAAACTTTGTTGATAAACAGTTCTCTCTGGTAATTTCATACAGGACAACACTCCCATATCATCATAACAAGACCCAGTATCTAAACATATCTTACTCGGCTCATTTAAAATTTTGATACTAGGGTTGTGACCATAAACTACCGTTTTTCCTGAGTATTCTATATGATCAAAATCTTTAGACCAGAGTAAACTCCACTCATCTTGTTCTTGTAAAGACACTTTTGTATTTATTCCAGCGTGAGTAAAGATAAAATCTTCAGTCTCATAGTATAGTTTTAGACTATTATAAAAATAAAAATGTTTCTTAGGAAGATTTCTTTTTGGAACATAATCTTTACTTAAATTTACGCCGTGTTTTAGATAACTGTTTAGAGTAATTTTACCTCCATTAAATAAAAACATGTTTTCATCAAGGCCGGAAAGGTAATTCATAAACATTAGCTCATGATTGCCTTTTATAAAGACACAATCAAAATTTTTATTTAATTGTATAAGAAACTCTATAACCTCATAAGACCTAGGTCCCCTATCCGTATAATCACCTAAAAATATAAGTTGATCTACTTTTGAAGGATGTACTTTCTTCATTAGCTCTTCAAGTTTAAACAATTCTCCATGTATATCACCAAAAGCATAAATGCTCATTAACTCACCTATATGTCTGAATTCTTAGTCCAGTAATATTTACCCTTTAATTTTTTATTTTCTATTACTAACCATTCGTTGTTTTCTATCCTACTGTTATGATCTATATTAGAATTTGTGTAATTCTTACCCTCAGTTATTTCCCTAAAAATATGTTGAAAAAGCAATTGTACCCCCTCCTCTGTATCTGACTTTATCTCAATCTTTAAGGTTTTGTTCATATATTATTCTCCTTTTTATTTTAAATGTCTAAGTCTATTTGCCAGACTTTAGCTAACTGATAAGAATTTCCTAAGGTCTTGAATTCATTATGTTCTTGACCAGATAATGATATTAAACTAATTTGCGTACCGTCTTCTTCAAATAATCTTATAGTCATCCCTTCTTTTACATCAGGCCAAGACACACCCCACCACTCACCATCTTTTTTATATTGTACAGTTCTACTCATAATTAATTCACTAGTATCCTTCTTGGTTTGATTTGTCTATCGTTAGATATTGCAGTACTCCTTATATTCAAATATAGAACTGGTACTTCTTCTTCTATACCAATAGCATTATCTTTTTTATAAACTGGTAAATCTCCATACTGATTAAGTATGGCCGTAGATACCTCTATCAATTCTGATAAACTGCTTATAGCTATTCCTGAATTTGTTGTATACATTTTAAGCACCATAATCCAATATAATTACTATTTCTATTTTGTCAAGTAATTATTTTTAAATTATCTCCTCCTTCTTAGTTTTCTTTTAATTGAAGTTTTAGGTTTTGTTATTTTTGATTTTTTTTGGCGGGAAATAAAAATACCGTTGAGATTGTGCTTTCTTGGTACCTTTATTCTCATAGGTACCTCGTAGGGTCCACCGTGTGTACAATTAAATAGTCTGTAACCATTTTTAATATATTTTTTTATTAATCTTCTTTCTATTTTGTAAGCTTCATTTTCATTCTTAGTGGTGGTCACAGTTTTCATATTAAATTTATGTCCTTCTCTAACTAGTTTACGTAAAGCATTATATTTTGGTAATTTGTTCCCTTTCCTTGCTTCTTCTAAGTGTTCTTTTCTTCTTCGCTTCATATTGTTGGTTTTACCAACATAGTAGGGGCGGTTTCTATTATCAAGAAACACATAGACGCTATATACCATTAGCTTAAATCTCCTTGTAATTGAATTTTAAGTCTTAGGTACAGCTATGTAAATAAAAAAGGACGGGAAGTTTAAAATTCCCCTACCCTATTAAGGTTAGTTAAAATTTTGGTTATATACTTAAGCACTAGGCGCTGAAGATTTATATTGAAAACCCTGTTCATTTTGGTATTTTCAGAAATAATTTGTCCGTTAAAGGCTAAACCTTCTAATTCATTTAATATTTCGGCATCGTGGTCGATGGAGGTATAGTATTTCGAGGAGTTACTATTATTATTATTGTTATTTCTTATAGATTTGTGGTTATTTGTAATGTGTTTTTTTTGTACTGCGACCTCTTAATGATTTCCACTTGCTAAACTACTATTCAAATGATTCCCCCTCAATAATATTGGTAAAGGCATTATGCACCTCCTATTTAGTATTAAAATTAGCGCGTTTTCATATGTCGGAAAGGGCCTATTTAAAATGGTTTTTTCGCCAGGCTTTCTGTTTATAAGCAAAAACGACCATGATAGTAGCTCAACCATCTAATTCGTCCAAAACACTTTCATACCTTAATTTCCTCTCAAACCATTTGCATTTATTCTTCTTGTTTATCTTTTTAGCAGGCTTATTCCATTCAAAGTATGGTTCATAGAAATCCTGTTTAGGTATAAAATTGAGTGGGTGGTTACATTTAATTCTCCATAGATCAGTGTCATCATTATCTACCATCATATATCTACACCTACCACAAAACTTACAGAAACAAAGCATGGCTGGACTAGTGGATGGGGTATCACACTCAGGATACTTTTTTACAACCATCAGTCCACATATGACACACAATTCAGCAACCCCACCATTCCTATTACAAATGTCTACCCACTCTTTTGCATATTCTTTATAATCTACTTCTCTATATTTTTTGTCCGTTGGCGTTGCGTCCTCAAGAACACAAGAATCTCCATTATCAAAAATAAAATATCTTTTCATATTATACCCTTTCTTTTATAAATATTTTGTCATCTTCCGTTGGAAATATATATATTTTATATTTAGCAAATAATTCGTCTATTTCATTTTGAGTGGCTTCAACAAACTGCTTGTACGATATCCACTCTACCGTATTTGGGTTTAAATCTACTGTTAATAGTAAATTTTTTGTTTCTTCTTTTAACATCATCCCTCCTTATCTCCGCTTGCTGTGGTTAAATATTTGGCTTATTACCCTCTGCAAATTCAAGTTCAGATGAGAATGATGTATCACCTAAATTTGACAACATCTTTCCACCAGATGGTCTATTGGTAACTGGAAAGTTAATTGACCTTACCACATTTGATTTACCTTGACCACCAGAACCACATATTACATTTACATTTGGGTGGAACTCTATTTCAGTATCAAGGTGACTCTTTATATTTTTAATTGTTAGTTTTTTTAGATACATATTAATTCCTTTTATTTAACCCCCTTTATATTTATACTTCATTTCCCCAAACATCCCAGCCTTCTCTTTTTTGTCTTGCAAATAGTTCTATTTTATTTTCATCTGGGTATAGTCTTTCTATTATTTTGTACGCAATTTCTGGTTTTTTACTGTGCTTTGTAACTTGTTCTGTGAATACAGAGTGTATTTTACCTCTTTCATTTTTAGCTACTGGTAATAATTTTCCGCTATACATATAAAGTAAATATTCGTGCCCATACCTAATTGTAAATGCAGCAGGGATGCCCGTAACTTTATTCCATACCATTCTTGCATGTAATTTGTACTCAATATTTTTTGCTATCTGCTCTGCCTCAAATAAAAATTTATCAATAGTCCAAAGAAATAAAACATGATTAGTATTCGCTAATTTTTTCTTACTTCTTATAATATTTTCAATTTCTATTAAAGATAGAACTGGATATTCTAATTTTTTTCCAGAAGAATTTGGCCTAACATTCTTCTTTCCCCCTTTTGTTTGTTTCCAAGGTGGGTCAGCATATATAATTCCATACCCCATTTTATCCCCTCCTTATATCCCCATTAAGCGGTGTGGATTGCCCCATATCCCGCACTACAAAATGGAGCATGATTTCTAAACTTCCCACATGTTTCGCAATAATCATCCGCTTGAACGGGTTCTGCATATTTTCCTCTCATTTCTGCTAATGTCGCTGGAAACTTGCCAGAGGTAGAAAGATAATCCTCATCAATATCTTCAATCTCTTTTATGATTAAATCATCACCAGTGATGCCATATTTTGCTCCAATATTGAGCCAAAAATACTCTTTCCTTCCCTCGCCTAGTTGATGCCCTTCACCAATGAGTTTACCATTGATAAAAAGACCTTCCCAATCACCGTCTTGGGAGTGAATTAAAATAGCTTTGTTTTTCATATTCTATGCCTCATAACTTTAAGTTAATTAGATTCGGCTGGTTCATTTTCAGCCTTAATTTTCTTCTTTCTTCCGCTGTCCCATATATCCACTTTAATTATTTTATTTATAGGTATAGCCACAACAAATATATCCTTCATATAAGCATTGTAATCCGCCGCAAATGTTTTTGAAGAGCTAGGAAAGTTTGTTATAGTGCTACTTTTTTTGTTTACGATTAAAAAATTTTTAGAACCATAAAGATCTATGTCGTAATTATCCATATCAAATTTTAAGTTATACTCTGGTCTGTTATACTCATCTAAATAAACTATTCTATATTGTCTCATACTAACTCCTATTTCAAGTCTTCTCTTTCGCAAGTCCAGTATTAAAATAATTCCCAAAAATGATCATCAACCATCTTGGAAAATTCTGGCGGTAATGGTTTCATGTTTTTCTCTAATTCTTTCATAGCTTGATATCTTTCTGGTGAGTTTCTTTTAAGTTTTTTAAGTTCTTTAAGTTCTTTAAGTTTTTTATAAAGCTCCATTACTAGTTCATTGGTTTTCATTTTATTTATATCCTTTTAAGATTCCCAGTACTTTCTAAGTTTATTTGTTGGTTTTAATTTTTTAATAAAATTAACTTTAACATTAATTGCTAGTAGTAAAAACTCTGTAATTTTAATAAGTGTATATAAAAGTGTAACAATACATATACAAATAAATATTAAAGGCCAGCCTAAGGCTATCCAAGCATCTGCAGCAGACGTTTCTCTCCTTACTTTAGTATATATATCTACAGTTACAACATTAAACACGATAAAAACTATAATCAAATATACACAAATTAAACCAATATATCCAAACATTGCTCTATACCTCTTTTGTCTTTTTTATTCTAGTTTTAAGGTTTTTAAGTCTTTTTCAGCACATTCTTGGCAATACCAGTAGCCATTAATATCTACACTATGTTCATGACAAAATGTTCGGTTACACGATATACAAATAGTATCCCAACAAACAAACATTGTTTTAAAGAAGTTACATTTATTACAGTGACTTATTCCCTTATGTATTTTTTCACCTGGTGTAACTTTGGTTATTCTACCTAAAGAATCATATTCTATCATGTTTTTTCCTTTATAGGACACCAGTCTGGAATAGGAATATCTTCATAAGCATCCCCATCAATTTCTTTATGTCCAACAAATGTAGGATATTTACAGCAAGGAGTAACCATTGGAGATGGAGAGACTCCTCCCTCAATGTCTGGGTCTTCTCCAATATGTAATTTAAAATAACAGCATTTCCAATCATATACTATTTCTAGTGCTTCTTTATAGCAGTGATAAAATACTACCTTATTGGCCATTGTTAATCTTCAGCATTAAAAAATAGCCGTCCTCAGTTTTAAGGTGTACAGTAAAATCATCATCTATTTCTATTATTTCAGCATTATTTATATCTATTTTATCTCCAGTCTTCATCTCAAAACCATATTTATCAGTTCTATACATAACTCCTCCTTAATTTATATCTTCTAAACTTAAATTGTATTGTGTTCTTAAGGCTATTTCCAGTGCAATTAAAAAAGTTACGAAAAAATCAACTTTACTTTCTGCTGATTCATATTTATCTGCAGTTTTTAATATGCCCTGTATGGTTCCTAAAACCCCTTCTATGTTATTTTGTTCGTCTTCAAGGAAAACATCTATGTGTTCAGGTATTAACTTCCTCATGCTTGACATTATAGAGCTTATAGCCATTGTTTTTTTGTAATAATCTAACAGATTTACATCATTAAAATATTTATCTTTCATCTAATATTCTCCCTATACTTTTATAAAGACATAATTATAAACCCTTTAAAATGTCAAAAGAAAAAACAAATGTTCCATCATCCTCTTTAAACTTATTATTATCTATTTCATGAAGAAATTCTGCTACCAGCTGAGCGTTATCTCCAAAACCTTCTTTGTATTCAGGAGGTTTTATTTTGAACACAGGGCTACTAGTAAACTTCTTAATTAGTTTATCCCACTTTCTACCAAGTTTTCCTAATTTATATTTTCTGTGTCTTTCTGTATTCATATTAGCTCCCCAGATTTTTATCATATATTATTGGTCTATATCTTTTAAATCTAGTCCATGTTCTAATAGTAATTTAGTCCATAAATATATAGTACTAGATACTAGTAAGTCTATACGATCTTTATCATTTTTTTGAGATTTTAGTTGTCTGTTCATAGTGGCCATCAGCCTAATCATAAGATCCATATCTTTATCACTTAAGGCTCTGACTTCTTTTTTTAAACCCATATTGTAAATGTAGGTGGCTACCACATTCTTGAACTGCTCTACCTTAATATAATTTGAAAACGGTGTATTATTTGTCATCGCTCAACTCTTTCTGCCAATCATCAAGTTTACTTTTACAAATATCGGAGTAGCCATCTTTACAAGAACCGTTCTTATTAAACTCCATACCCATATTAAGACTAATATTATGATCAAATCTAATTATAGCTATCACCATACTAATAGGCCAAAAGATAAAGTTAAATAAAAATCCTACTATAAGTTTCCATAAAGTGTTTTCTACGACAAGTTGTCTCTGTGAAGCATGGGTCCCCCAAAGTAAGGCTGTTAATAAATAAAGTGTAATACCATCAAAGTGTATCATATTTGTTCTCCTTCGTAAAATGCTAATAAAGGTAAAAATATTTTATCATCTAAATTAATCATATAGTTATCTAGTAAATAAAAAGATAAATCTACTAGATAAGACATATTTTCATCACTTATACTATTATCACTTTCTTTTAATTTGTCAACAGTATAAATTAATATTTCTTTAATTAAAGTAGGTTTTCCATCTATCATAAGCTCAACGTCACGTATAGTACTAGGTAGTAGTTTAATCATCACCATAGACCGTGCTAAAAAAGGTCTGTTAACTTCTAAGCACTTAGTGGAGGCTATACTCCGTATCAAGTCTTCCTTATGCTCGTTGGCTTTTTTTAAGTTGGCTTTGTAATTTATTTCAAAAGCTGCTATCTGGTGTAAATATTTTAAATCCCCGTTATTCTTTATAGCGTTTAATATAACTATAGCTTGTCTGTCTAGAAACATAGCTGCTATGCTTGCTTTTAATCCATTTATAATAGAAATTATTTTTTTAGTCGGCAACCATGTTGATGACTTTCCTCTGTTAGTTTCTAACGACATCGCTTCCCCTTTTCCCTTTCCCCTTTTTATTTTTAAATAAGGTTTGTGCTAACTATAAATTAATGGCTAGTTTAATCCTTAAATGGTTACATGACTGTTTAACTACTATTATGGGGTTGACTATTATGGAGTTAACTACTATTATGAAGTTAACTACTATTATGAAGTTAACTACTATTTAACTACTATATTACCCAATAATTACATTATAACCATTATTTTTTATTTGTCAAGGGCCATCATGGTCTAAAGTTAAAAATAAGGCCGGAAAATATAGTTTGGGTCCATTATGATAGTCTAAAGTTTAAAATCCTAGAAATTTATAGTGTGTGGCACCCGTAATAAGGGGCGAACGGATATTCGCAATATATTAATTATACCCCCCACCTTTAGGCTCAGCCTTTCAGGCTTTGCCTTTTTCTCTAACCCTTTTTTGATAAAGGAGAACATTATGAAATACGTAGAGGCTTTAGGGCACCATGTGCCGAGTTGCTGGAGATGTAACGAAATAATCGTCGATGAGAGGGATGTTGGTATCCCTTTCCCAGTCAGTGGCTTATGCCACGACTGCGACTACGAGGAATGGGTTCTGTGTCCGCCTGTCAAAGAAGTCGACTACACCTTCTCCGACGTGGGTGACGATACGGCACCCTTCTAAGAAGGGACGGCTTTGGCGCTGAGCCGGCGACAGAATCAGCGCCTTCTCTCAAACCAATTAGAAAGGAAAGGAGGTAATGAGTTATGGGTATGCACGCTATGGTGAGTGGCGTCGAGGTCAAGTACAACAGGGGCCTCGACCAGGCAATGAGGGCCATCCGTGGAGTTGACCGCGACCACTACGTTGCGGTGGATGGTATTGTCATCATCACCCGCGAAGAAGCCAGTGAGGCAGTAAACTGGCTCTTCGCAAACGAGCATTATGAGATGATGGGTTATATCATCTCTTGGCTCGAAATGCGTACTGGGCGGGACCTGGTCTTCGTATAGTACGTATTGCTTTGGGGCCCTTCGGGGCCCCTTTCTCAAACATTATATAAAGGAGGTGATACATTGTGGTACTAAAATGTATTAAGTGTGGACAATTTGCGGGTTTCGGCTCGAAAGAGGAGAGCATAGATGTAATATGCACTTCCTGCACCATCGGGGAGGACATGGAAGACGAAGCCATCTTCAGAGAGATGGCAAAGGAGGACTTATGTTACGAATGATTAGGGACTACCCTGGTTATACCATGATGGTGGAACTTCTCACCATCATACTCATCCTCAGCATAGAGTTTGCTCTGTGCTGGTGATGGCGCCTCATTCCCACCCCCCTGGGTGGGGGCGTCGGGTGCTGTTCCGCATCCTTGACAATGGCCTATGGAGGGCCGAAACGCAGAAGGTATCCTTGACCCGATTAGAGGGGATTGCATGACTAAGGCCCAGCTCCAATGTTTGGAGTGGTTGGGAGCTACACTGGTCGTTATTCAACGCCACACAGTGGCAATGAAAGGATACAAAAATGAGAACAAAAAGTCAATTCGTAGATGTTTGGTGTAGTTTGAAGAGCCCCCGTCGGTGTTTTATAGATAGGAACGGGATTGCACAGGCGTGGACAGGTGACGAAAGCCGATTCGGTGATATTCCCGGAAGGGGTTTCGGCTTCCACAACACATATCATTCCCTTGATGGGGATGATTGTTTGGAAGAATTTGATGTAAATGGTTTGTCTATGTCGAACATCGATATAGACGTAAAAGCCTCTGAATTAGAGGAGGATTATGGTTACACCATAGTCTATGTTGACTATGGGGCTGGAGTCGTCTATTACTACAGAAAAGGAGAATGAGCAATATGGAGAGATGGAAAGCATTGATATTGGTAGCAGCCTTATTAGCCTGCGTGTTAATCGTAGGCTGGTTTGACACCCTGCCAAACGGAATGTAGTAGTACGCTTGGGCACTGAGCGCATCAGTGCCATCTCATAAGTCTGCTAGTGATAGTAGGCTTATGAGGTAATTGTCGCCTCAGACGTTTCACTTCTGAGGTTTCTCTCAAACTCAATTAGAAAGGAGAATGAAATGTTTATAGTAAAACCAGAATGCCCTGAGGGATTTGAGTTAGCTTGCTTCATTCTATCGTACTACCACGTTAATACGGAATTTATATCTGATGGGGAAAACCCCAGCTCCACAACTTTCATGGTTAGCGCCGATGGCAACGATGAGCGATTGGCAGAAATGGCTTTTCAAAGCAGTTTCTACCAGGAAGGCAACGTCTGCTGCAAATGTGAAGATGAAGGGGAAGCAATCTGTGGTCACTTAACTTTCACAACTATTATATGAAAAATGGAAAGTGCTGCTGTTGTTTGTGGCATTGGCGGGCTGCTTTTTGTTGGCGGCCTATATTGAAATACCTTATTAGATTAGAAAGGAGGTAGATATGAC
>Ga0307376_10002180_pt1 | contig 19647 bp, 29 predicted proteins | sample TR2MG_FD_202536 | JGI IMG/M metagenome (GOLD analysis project Ga0307376, IMG submission 202536) | Soil microbial communities from Risofladan, Vaasa, Finland - TR-2 | ecosystem: Environmental > Terrestrial > Soil > Coastal area > Acid sulfate soil | place: Finland: Risofladan, Vaasa | collected...
GAGGTCACTTTATATTCAGCAGTGGTTCCTTCTTTGTGGGAATAAGGATTTCCCCATTTAGAAGGTCTACCAATGTAAACATCATACGATTCCTTTTTGCAGTGTACTACTTTCATTTGAATCCTACTGTTTTCGTGTTTCCAAAAGTATCTATTTTATTATCTTCACCATAATAATAGATGTCTGCTAATGACATTCCTTTTTCTACCTCAACATCGTGTCCAAGTTTTTTAAGGAGTTTCTTTGATTTATGCGCAACTAAATTCTCGAAGGTGTAACTCTTAATAAGTCTTCCTTTTCTTAATAGAGCATCATCAATGACCTTCGTAGATGTATTAAAGGTTGCCACGATGGAGATGTTTAAGCAGTCTGATAATAACCCATCGGTTAAATTAAGAATGTTTGAAATCGCGCCTGAACGTCCCCCTCCTCCGTTAGATCTCTTCTGCAATGCTGGTTCCGCATCTTCTATGATAAGTATTGAATCGCTATTACTCATTAAAAATGGAATGAATGCTGGATCAGTAATGTAATCAACCATGTCCGGTGATACGAATATGATGTTACGATTTACTTTGCCTGAAAGATATCGAATAAACGAAGTCTTTCCGGTTCCTGGATCACCATTTAGAATGTAAAGACCCGTTTTCTTTTTATCATTCAGGGTTGAAATTATTTCTTCCGCAACTTCACCAAAATCATCATTGTAATTATCGTCTATATTTATGTCGATCTTTTTAACGTCAAAGCTCGTTTTTTCAAATCCGTAATCTCCTTTATAAACTACATGAATTTTGTTCTTTTCATGTGATTGCTTCTTGAATCCTGCAACAAGTCTAAGAAAATAATACATCGGATTTTCATCTGATTCTTCGAGGTGTTTGTCCTTATCGTAATAGATGCTTAAATCTTCTTGATCATAGTTTAAATAAAGACCCTCTTCCAAAGCTAGCGTAAACTCACATAATTCAAGATCATTATCACCGAATATCTCAGTTGATGAAACACTATTATTGGGTGGTTTAAAATATGTAAAGAAATCAGTGATAAATGCCTTATCGTAACGAGTTTGAACAATTCTATAAACGCCAGGCCTTTTTCCAAACTTATTTGAATACGCATATGATAAGTAATCCCACTCATAGTTTGCAAAGAAATACCCCTCGTAAGGTTCCATATTAGATAGAAGCTTATTGACATCTCCCCAATTAAATGACCATCCACCAGTCTTTGGAAAAGGAAGCCTTTTTATTTCCTTGAAATTTAAAAATTTATGATCTTTTATAACAGGACTAGTTCCCTTACGAGCGCCTCTTACTTTTCTACCCATAGTTTTATGAAATTGAATTACGTTACTTATTAATATCTGAGCATCATCTTCACTGACAAATATATCATAATTATCCACTACCTTCTAACCATTTTTTACGTTTAATACTTGAATCTCCGAATACAATATCTAAAAATCGGTCTGAACTACGATCTTCAACGAGCTGAAAAAGTACTCTATCAGTCATTACATATTTCCAATCATCAATGGAAAGCGATCCTAATCCTTTTAGATAGTTAACGTTAGAAAGTTTTCGATCTTTAGCAAATTTATTAAATTCCTCCGAAGAAAGGAAATATTTTCTGCCATTTTTAAAGTCACAGACAACCAAAGGAGTTATGAGTTTAAACAATCGTCCTTCTTCTATGATATGAGGAAACCATTTATGAAAGAAATTTATTATGAGAGCTGAGATGTGCTGGCCATCTGGATCTTCATCGGTTGCAATTATAATGTTCTTGTATGCTGGCGGTTTCTTTTCTGATGGATCAATCCCAAGGATACTCATTATCTCTAATATTTCTCCATTGCTTGTGAGGTCGGATAGTTTCTTTGTGTTCTTTACCTTTCCCTTCAAAGCATAAACACCTTCTCTTTCAGCATCCCTTGCTTGACGTACTGAACCAGCAGCGCTCAATCCTTCAGTAATGTAAATATTTTCCTTGTAACGTGAAGCAGGTGAATACTTATCGGAGATCTTTCGCTTAGATGTCCTCTGGGCCTTCTTAATCTTCTTTATGTTTTCTGCATATAGTTTATCTTCTACTTTTTGTTCAATCTCCTTCGCTATGTCTGAGCCCCTGAGGAGCCTTATCATCTTACCCTTAAAGGAATTTTCTAAGATCTCTTCTATCTCATGACGCGCAACAGCGTATCTTGTTTTATTTTGGTCCCCAAACCTCATAAGGGTTGATGGAACGTTAAGCGAAATTAGTGTGTTGTAAAAATGGTGAGCGTATGGATATTCAAAGAAATCGTTCGCCCAATCATTTACAATTTTCTGGTGTATTCCTATACACTGGGATCCATTAACAAATGAAACAGAACATGATTGATCATACGAAGGCCACAACATTATTGTTCCCCATTCCTTGTTATCAACAGTTATTGATTCTTTTGGAAGAAAATCTGAGGCGATGTTTATGTTTGAGTGTTTCCCATTTTCTATAAATGTTCCTTTTATCTTTAGATTTTTAAGAGCTTTATCGTTATCGATCAAAAGTTGTTTAAAAGAAAGATACGTTTCTATAAGCTCTCTGTCCCACTTGTGTTTTGGGAACACTTCAGTGGAAGGAATAAATGAGATTGAGGTTCCCATTAAATCACCAGTTTCTTTCTTCCTGCGATCTTCTTTGGTTACTACATAATCATTCCACTCAAAATGTACTCGGTGGGTTTTATTAACTGTTGTGATTGCAAATTGACTCGATAAAATATTTACGACTGCAGAACCAACACCGTGAGTTCCCAGAATATTGGTGGAAGAATCGGCAAAATTAGAACCTGCGTGTAAATCTTCCATCGCTGTTCTAACTATATTCTTTTTGGTCTTAGAGTGTTTCATGTTTGCTCTATGAAATCCTCCTCCTTCATCCACAACCGTTACTCGATTATTATCAAGATTAACAGTGACTGAAATGTTTTTCATCTTTCCCTTTTGCCTCTTTGCCTCGTCAAGAGAGTTTTCAAGAATCTCAACGATAAGGTGCATGAAACCGGGCGACCACAATTTGTCAATGCTTTGAAGATTTCCATCTCGAATGATTGGAAGTTTGTCATCCATTGAAGCTACTTGCCCAACATACATAGTGGGTCTAAGCCTTACGGCCTCGAATGTATTAAGTGCAACTATTTCTTTCTGATGTGATTGTCTAATTTGTACCATATTCTATTATATGAAAAAAGGGGAGAATGTTTTCTACCCTATAAAAAAAGAGGGAACCAAATACAGTTCCCTCTTTTTATGATTAACAACTAACACTAACCCACCAGTTTGTCAGTGGCTACTGCGAACATGCGGTTAGCCTCAATGTCTTTTACCTGTGTCCGTCCGTTTCCAAGGTCAGATACAATCTGAACTCTTTTCTCTTCACCTTTGGCTGTGGTGTAGATACGGAGACCGGTATCGTGGTTGGAAGCTGCCATAAGCTTATCGAAAAGATCGGCTTCCATTGGCTTGTTCAGGTACTCTTCGGCCAGGATCCAGAGGGTCTTGTTCAGAGCAATCTGACGAACTGCGTTATTGATTGCTTTGGACCTTGACTTGCGACCGGTAGGAGAAGTTTGTTCAAATCCACCTTTAATCAGCCATTCACGAACTGTTGCAAAAACATCCCATAAAGTTTTGGGCTTGTCTCCACCGCGCATTGGCTCAAGAAGGTTTGAAGGATCGATCCTTTTCTTCAACAGTTCGAAATCAATGGTTCCATCATTTTTGATGAACCTGGGATCTTTATAAGCTACACCTTTCAGTGCGAATTCCTGCTGCTGGGCGGGAGTCAGGATGATGTCCTGCATCTCGGCAATGTGGTTGGCAACAACTTTGTATTGCTCAGCCATTTTTTCCAGGGTTGATTTCAGCTCTTCAAAATCAAGACCCATGTGGCGGAACTTAATTCCGGAGAAAAGGTTGGGAATAGAAATTACGAATTCGGACTGGCATACCAGGCGGAAAAGACCCATGTGAAGTTGAGCGGAAGAACCACCATTGTGGCTATTGTCCAGGATCAGCTGTGGGCGAACGTTGTCGTTCTTCAAAGGCATGTATCCGAGGTCAGGATTTGTCAAGCGGATTACGTGACGAGAGTATTGGCTGGCTCCACCTTGTACAGCATAGGTCATTGTCCAACCCAGTCTCTGGAGGTTTTCCAGTATTTCAGTAGTGCTAACTTTGGAATAAACCCGGCTTCTATTGTGATCTGGTGTAAAAGCGGCGGGGCATACTTCCTTAAGATCTTCGAGATTTTCGACCTTGTAACCTGTTGTTCTAAGAATTCTTTCCATTTTGTTGTGTTTTTGTTGTTATTAATTAAATTTGATATTGCTAATATAACACTTTACTTTGACAGGAAAAAATTCTAGGGCAAAAAAACGCACTTTTTTTTCATTTTTTTCCCAAACTGTACCTTTTGTTAACCTCGTTACGTATTTTCTCTGCTTTTTTCTCCCTGCGGGCGCGTATAAATTCTATTATACTACCATGAATAGAATCAAGGAACCAAAGGAATTGCCACACTATACTTAGCAAAACAAAAGCAATACACACCTTCAAAACAAAAACCATTACTCATTTCCATTGTAAGGTTGACTTAATTCGGTGTACTCTTTATCCATTTTATGGATCTTGTAAAGACCGACTCCAATAACACCAACAATGAATGTTAAAATAACTATAACGGCCATCGTAGATAAAATTCTTAATGTTCTTTTTTTCATAACGATAAATTTTAACAACAAAATATAGCTGAAAATATAATAAGTCCAAGTATAACAAGAACTATAATTTGACGATTGGTTAGCTTTTTACGTCTACCATGAACTATCACCTGTTGTCTTTTCCAGGCTTCTGAATTTCCTTTTTGTCTATTCATGATTAAAAAGATCTTTTACGGTGGAGAATTTTGCAGTACGTTCACATTTACCACCATTATTCCACCATATTTCAAATTGTTCTTCAGTCAGTTTGTATGAATTCCTGCAATGTATCGTGTTCCAGTAATGAGAAATTACTTTTTGACCAACTTCATCACTAATATATTCCATTGCCTCACATATAATTGACCTTAAATCTCCATATTCACGACCTATGTTCAAGTGTTCAAGTTCTTCAGGGATGTGCCAAGTATTCAATTCACAATGAAATCGTGGCCATTCGCTCCTAGCATTCTTCTGAAGCTCTGTTATAATTTTGTTTTTTCCGATATACATATGTCGAACATTACATTATTCCCCGTGTTTTAGCAAAAATTTATTTGAAATTATTTTGAATGATTCTCTGCCCTGAAACCTTTCGGCACTTCCATTTTTAATGAAAACTAATCCTTCACGTGCTGTATCAGCAAGAGCAGAACGCCCATCTGCATACGCAACTAATTCTTCATATGTATCAGGAAGTTCAAATTTTGTTTCAATGATTGGGACCGTTTCTAAACCCATATCCAACATCATTACCATAAAATAATGGTATGTAAAGAATTCATACTTAATTGGATCAAACGCCCGGAAAAATCTTACGTGCTGACCCTTTAATTTATACTTATTCTTTTGAATACCTTCACCTATCAATTCACCCTGAAGTGTAAAAGCTTCTAGGTTGTTATGATCCATGAAAAGTTTCATTTTCTCTTCAAGTTGAATTTCCCGGGCCACCTTCCAGAATGAATTAAGCTCATTTTCAGGATGCTCCTTTAATGTGAGATTTCTTGAAGCGATGCCAAATTCGTTATCATAAATGAAACAGGTCATTGAAGAACCGTCAAGTTTTTCGGTTACATACCATCGACTTTGCTTATACTCTTCAAACTTAGCCTTCAAGTTTTGAATTCGTTCTTCATCAGTCTTAATGGAATGAGATGGGAACCTTCCCTTTGCAGTACCACCTAAACATGCCGGTATCGGCGGGTCATATTTTGTAATACCCAACGCTTCGGTAACATCTGTATCTATGATGGTTCCGATATCAGAGTAATTGATCTTTCCATCGAGTATTGACATGGGGAATGCAATACCTTGGGAAATTTGACCCCTTAATTTTGCGGTCTTGATTCTGTAATTTCGATTTGATAAGAATTCAAATTCAGGCCATTCAGGCATAACTGAATCAACCTCACAATAAACACATAGTTGTCCTGGTTGAAATTGTCCTTTTTTGACTACGACCTGCCACCCACGGATGCGTGCCATTTCTATATTATCAGCGTCCACAATTGGATGTATTGATTCAATTTCCGCTATTGTTGCTAACTTCCTCTCCATGATATTCTACTATTTCCCACTCCTTTAGTGGAGCTTCGTAAATTTGTTGTATGTTGTAATCTTTTCCTCTTTTATTTTTTCCTTTAAACCTAAAACGATCATTTCTTTCGCGTACTGGTTGCAATTCAAAGTGTTTGATGAGAGGTTCTTCACGCTTGCTTGGACTTCTACCGGAAAACTTAACAAAAACAACAGGATTTAATGCCCAATGTTTCTGCGGACGAGATGTATAAACCCTTCCCGTTACAGAAAAGTTTCCGTGACCTCTGCTCGACGTAAAAAACAACCCAGTGGGTTTGTGTCTAATCTTGTAACATTTCATTAACACATATATTCGCTTGATTCAACGGAATCAAGCAGGTTTCTTATCAGGTTTCCTAATTGTTCAAATTCAGGATCCTTGGTTTCGATATGAAGAACCGTAGAATACAAAGATAAGTGGACAGATGATGGAGAGTCCAGTTCCCACTCATCCGGATCATCTTCAGCCCAACTTGGAATGATTGTCATATTAAACACATCATCGCAAGTTTTATCACTTCCGTTGATTTTTAGGAATTCATTAACAAGATCCTTAATCGGCTCAATTGAACCAGAAAAATCCATAAACATCTCCGTTGAGGAGTTTGTGATCAGATCGATCACCGAATGTAAAGCTACTGTAAATTTCATTAGTATAGGCTTTTAAAGTTTAATTTTTCAGCTAGCATAGATGATAAGGAATTCCAATCATCACTATCTTCCTGCATAACCAGAATTTCATCGTCATCCTTAAATTCTCCATATTCCTTTGCAAACTTCTCTGGATCATCTTCTTTCATCTCGCCAAGCCAGGAATCCTCACAGAATTCTTTAAATGTAAGTACCTTTACATAGGTACCTCTATCGCTGCCAAGGTTTCCTATTTGTTTAAAAAATTCGATGATATTTTTATCTGTTGACATAAACATCTCTGTTGATGAATTAGTCACCAAATCAAGGAATGAGTGGTATTCAATTTTATAAGCTTTCATAATCTCGTATATTTTTTTCAAAATCCATTATATTTCCGGGTATCACAACGAATAATTCATTTGGCACAACGCCATCTTCATTAAAATATTGAAGGTTTAACATTCTTTGTTCATGGAATTCATCAAGTTTATCAAGCATGTGTAAGAATTCATATTCTAATTGATCTTCTGAAACTTCCATTGGAATAAATGGTTCAATGTACCCATGTGCAACGAGTTTTGATTTATCAAACTTAAAATTCCTTTCAGTACCTTCATTCCATATCTCAATAAGAAACTGGTTTATGAATCTCATTGGTTGTGGGTGTTCCTTAACACGCAAAAATTGAGGGTGTTTTGTGTATCCCTTCGTTTTTCCTTCAAGAACAGCTCTGCACAAAAGGGCTTCTCTCCACTGCGCAGTAAGCCTTTTTGAATCCAAGTACTTCGGGTGTATTGACCAAATTCTCATATGTGGCAATCCATTATTGCGATAAACTTATCTTGATACGGCTCAATGAAATCGTTGTAAAAGTTATCATTGAATAAATTTTCATCTTCGTTTGATTCACTGCTGAATCCAAACCACCCCATGTCTCCAGGAGCGTGCCACTCTCCGTCCGGAGTTATGACAGCATACGTTGCAAAGTTTACTTGGGATTTAATGTAGTTTTCTTTGTTCCCGTATTTTTCCTTAAAATAATCTACCTTGTACCAAGTATAATCCATTCTTTTTTCGTGTTTTTCATCCAACAGTATTTCCCAAATGTCTCCATCAACACCTTCATTTTTTAGAAGTTCAAACTCGGCAATTTCTCGCATTTTATCCCACTGAATGAGACCCACCTTACACACATCAACCCAAACATATTTATTTGGGGTGTTTGCGATTTTATTTTCGAATACCCCGGGTCTTCCTTGGCCGGCTTCATCCTTAACAAATTCATTTTCCTTTATAAGGAGTGAACCCATCCACCTTCCTCCAAGTTCATACCAATCCCACTTGGCATTTGGATTTTCCCAATAACCGTATTCTCCAGTTTCTTCGTCTTTTTTATATCCGCAACGTTTTTCAAGATATTCTTCGAATGTTGGATATTCATCTTTTACGTCTTCCCAATCAGACTCTTCGTCGGAGTGTTTATTAAACTCCATAAACTCCATGGGGCAATCGCCCATATTGTTTTCTTGATACGGGGCTAACAACTTTATAATATCATCCGGGTGGTCACAAATGACCGCTACTGTAAAATGGCTCATATTTTAATGCTTTTAGGTAGCTAATATAATATAAAAAATCGAATTAAAAAAATTTTTAATTGTGCACATAAACGTAAGTATTCTTTTTAATGTTGTTTTTTGTTATGTTGATAATTTTCTTTTTTAAGCGTTGATAGTTTATTTCAGTAACCGTAACAGGGTATTTAAGGCTCGTGAGTGTCTTAAAAATTTCTCCCGAAACTATTTGATTGTGTTGCTCTCCAATCATTTGGGTGGATATGTTATTATCAATTAACCACTCGTTTAATTCGACACGACACTCTAACATAAATCTATCATGAACTGAGAGTCCCGCTAATCCAAGTTCAATCTCTTCTTTAGACTTCGGATAGAATATCATAATTTGTTACAGTTACTATTACGATTGAATCTGACCGCATTTCTTCTATGCGTATATTTACTGATCGCTGAAATGTATTGGGGTCATACATTGGACGAAGTACATGCACATTCAATTCTCGCTTTTCTAAATGATTAACAACTTTCTGAATATTTTTAACTAACATTTCGTGAGAAGTTATTTCCTTTGAATTTAAACGCGCATCTATTTCTTTTCTCAAAATAACGGAGAACCTTTTCGCAGGCGGAAGCCTATTCAAAATTTCTTGAATTTCTTCTTCTGTTTTAGGTCTTAAAACATCAAAAATTTGGCGGTGCTTGTATTTCTCCAAATCCACTTGATATGTGATTAGTTCCACTTACTTCCATATAACCTCCGCGAATAGAAATCGTTCTTTCAAACCTATCAAACGTATTTTCATAAATAATATCAATAAAATGTGTAGGCACTGGACGAAGCATCCCATACGCAATTCCGTCAGGCATCTCAGATCTTATTGAAAAACGCAATCTATAATCATTAATCTGATTAATTATTTGCATAACGTCTTTATAAGAAGGGTTACGATTCGACTGATAAAATAAATACTGAAACTTTGTAACAAAATAATCGATCGGATGAAGGTGTTCTAAATCCCTTTCAATCTGTTCTTCAGATTTACCTTTCAATATGTTTTTATACCCACCTTTCATTTCCATCTATAACTGAAATTACTATAGATGTAAGAAAAGATCCCAACATCATGTAACTCAACTCCATTTTTGTTAGCAATGAAACTATTCCACATATAGCAAAACAAAAAGTTATGAGAAATAAAAAATGTCCAACCTTTGTATTAACTATGAAATCGCGCATGTGTTTAATTTAAAAGATTTTCTAAGTACTCCAAAGAATCTTGCCTATTAGCAAAATTAAAGCGATTCATTAATGCATCTCTTTGTATTTTCTCAGTTATTGCTCCAACCTCAGGTCCCTCTTTAAGATTTCCCATAAACATAATATCGTCACCAGTGATGGCAATATCTTTGGGAGTCATAGGTATGTTCTTCATTTTAAACTCATGAACTATATCGTCAAGTTCTTGGGGAAGAGCATCGGCGTCCATAACCTTTGGGGACTTATTGAATGATGTAAATAGAAAGAATCTCAAATCTTCTTCGTCATTAAGGGTTGGTAACTTAGTTATGATATTATTTAGAGTTCTAACATCTCCAACCAATTCATTATCTCCCTTTAAACGTTTTTTCAGAAAATTTGCTGGGTCAACATCTCCAAGCAATCCTAAAACATAGAAAAACGATGCTTTATCCATCATACCAACACCCTCTGGGTAGTCAAGCATTTCTTTATCAAACAGAGCCTTATCAATACCGGATTGTTTCATCAAACTCAGGGCCACATCAGTGTTTCCTTTTTTATCAATTACCTTAACGAACTCGTCAAAAATTCTTTCACCGGTTATTTCTTTTATGAGGTGTGCATTATCCTGCATTAATTTCATTGTTACTGGCGCAAATTTAAAACCGAAACGGGCCGCAAATTGAATTCCTCTGAGTATTCGTAAAGGATCTTCAACAAATGCCTTTGCATCTGTGGCTCTCAGCAATCCGCGTTCAATGTCTCCTTGTCCATCAAATAGATCAAGAAGTTTTCCAGTCTTTATCTCAACGGCCATTGAATTTATGGTAAAATCTCGTCGTTTGAGATCGGTAAAAATATTAACGCCATCAGTTATGATTTCAAAACCCTTGTGCCCGCTACCGATCTTACGATCCATGCGAGGGACTGCGATATCAAATGGCTCGCCTTTGAATCCCTTTGGGGTGAATTTTATGACTGAAAAAGATTCCCCTACAATATCAACCTTTCCAAAGGTACTTATCATATCTTGGATCTTAGAAAGAGACATTCCTTCGACAATCAAATCGATGTCTTTCATTTCTTTACCCAAGAATGCATCCCTTACAGAGCCACCAACTACATATACGTCGGATACTTGTAAAAGTGGCTGTAACCACTTCGTATTTTTAAGGTTGTTTACTATGGCTTGTAGGTTTTTTGGAATCATGCTGCTAATATAATAAAAATTTCCGAAACGAGGAAATTATCGTTCTCTTAATAATTGATTGATTTTTTACAAACCGGACAGTCCATATGTTTTCCTGAAAATGAACTGCCCTTTTTAAATTCAGAACGTGTGGCTTCAATTTTAGTTCCACACCAACTACATTCCCTCGTTACAGTTTTTCCTTCGGGAACACCTCTTCTTAAAATTTTCATAATGAATTCGCTTTCATTGTTAAATTATTTGCCCACACAAAAAGTAATACTACAATGAGCAATTTCCAGTCGTACCAGGCTAATATTGTCCATACACTAAACCCATAAACTACTACACTTAAAATATTAAGAATCAGTTTACGTTTTGCTGTTTTTTTCATAATATTATTTTTGATTCTTGTTTCTTTTGTACTACTCTTATCACAAATTTTTTCATTTTTTCAACGAGGGGGCCCTTTTCTCTAAACTCATGATGCATATCCATTTTTTGATACACATAACGACCGGTAAATGTGTCCTCGTAAATCCGCACAACGTGCATCATCCCAGTTCCATTTTTCTTCTTAACCTCAACTATATCACCAATTTCTATATCCATCATTTAATATTTTGTTGACCAATTTTTATCTGGAAAATAGTTCTCATGATCATATTCTACCATCTTACTATAAATTTGATACCACTCAATTTCTGGTTCGAATCCTGCCTTATCATCAATCATTACGTTAAAATAAAACTTATCCACATAATAACCGAAATTTCCTTTCTCTGAATCTATTTCGGGGTTTTCGTTAATATACTTAAAATGAATATCATTTTCTTTGAACACTTTCATGTAATGTTCAATTTCTTGCGGATACGAAGATGTGCTTAAAATCAGAATTATGTCGGGCCGTTTTGTGATTACCTGAAGTGTTTCTTTGGCCCATGGATAAAATTCTGAGTCGTAACTGTCTTTTCTAAACGTTGGTATCAATACTGTACCGTGAATATCAACAGCCCAATATGTTTCATACCATTGATGTTCGAACGCATGTGCAAACATCTTATCGATCCATTTATACATTTGCATGTTGCTAATATAACCAATAAAATTATAGGATAATGTTAAGAAAGTGTTAAGAATCAGTCGCGTCCAACCCAACGAGAAAATCCAAGTCGTCTTTGACGAGCAAATTCTTCAACAATTCTCCATTCTTTGGCTGTTGCGAGGCGGTTTGCCTTTCCTCGACATTGAACTATACGATAATCAGTACTCACTTCGATTGTTAGAAGGTGTTTGTGTAGATTTGTAAAATCTGACACACACATTGACCAAATACTTGTTCTTCCATTGTTACAGGAGTTTGCATATCCAGCAACACAGTGACCGTGTGCTGAACCTTCTATTCGAAGTGATGATGCAGTAAGCAACTGAGTAAAAGAATAGGTTTTTTTGGCTGCATCCTTTCCGTAAGATACTTTAAAATCTTCGATTTCAAACCCGGACCAAGCTTTTGGTGTTCCGTGGCGCTGCTTTGTTCCAAGTTCTCTGTGGTAAACTTCCATCCCTCTTACAAGGGCCGTAATTGTTCGACCGTTGATTTTAAAATCTGGATTTTGCGGGGGCAAGTACTTCCATCCGCCACCCGGTTGAGGGGTCTGACGAGATTCGTATTTTACGTGATTTATGTAATCACATAAAGGAGCAACAAGGTTTCCATCTAACATTTGTTGTTCAATAAAAAATCTCATTATTGTTTCCCAGAATTGCCATTTATTATATTCATCACTATTTTTATTGAAAGTCCCGCGGCGTCTCATTAAGAGCTTAAGAGAATTAAATATTCTTGACTCCATGAATGCTCCTACCATTCTTTCATCTCCGCCAAGTGCTCTAGTTTTTGCCCATATCACAGCATCATCCAAATCATAGTTCTCTGGGGCATTTAAAAAATAATGTGATTCTTTTTTGGTAAGTGGTACTCTTAATCCTTCAAAAGTTCGGGGGCTTCCGCCTTTTCCCAAATGCATGAAAAGTTCAACGGATACCATTTGAAGATCTCTGGCAAACCAGATGTTATCTAAGAATTTAGGGATGGGATAATCGCAAAATAAGTATCTTGCAATACTTTTTATTTGACGTTCAAGGTTATAAGTGTCTTTTTTCCAAGATTCAATTGGTCTTACCCACCAATCTTTATACGAATGAATTACAAATAAGGATTTGATGACTGATCCATTGCTAAGGATATCAATATTCTTTTTAGCGAGAAGGTGAACGAAATTGTAAAAGGATTTTTTTTCTTGGTGGATTTGTTTAACACCTCTAAAAATACCATGTAGTTCGTATGCTCCACTTGAACTTGGCATGTCACGAGTTGACATCTTGTTTTCAAAAAGCAGTTCAATTATCTTTGCTGGCTTCTTCTTGGTTTGATTTGCTTCTTTTAGTGTGGCGGTGTATCGATCTGGTGGTATTGGTCTCATTTTGGTATTTATTAGCCCCAATCTTTCTCATATCTGTACCAATAGTCACCGCCAGCAGCATCTTTTAGCCCTTTGATGATAAATTCATCAATTTCTTGCTGATCAAGCGTCTTAATTTTCTCAAGTGCTTCTTCGGGAGGAATCCCGAAACCTTTTTCATCATCAGAAGCAAAACTTATAGCATTCTTAAAAATCCTGTCGTAATCACCCCATCTGCTTCCACACATCATCATTTTACTATGGTCAGGATCCTCAAAAGTCTTCCCGATTATCGGTTTAAGAACTTTAATTCTTTCCATCCATTCATCCTTAATGGGATCGAAAATTTTATAATTCATTACTCTCATAGTGCTAATATAACAAAAATATTTTACTTTGGAAATTTTAATTCAATTTTATGCTCCTTTGTAAGTTCACATGTGCTATTTTCTAGTATTTCAAAACCTACAATAGGCTCACCACTACCAACCTCTAAAGTAACTTCGATCATGATTTTGCCCATTATAACATCTGTGATGTAAACAATGTGTTCCTTGATCTTGGACGTAAATTCTATCCACTTATCTAACACAAGTTGTTTTTCTTCACCCGGTGTTGTGTAGGTGATTTTTACCATTGATTCAAAGTGACTATCAGAATAAAATCTAAACAATAATGGAAAATTTATAAAATACCTGTGGCGTTTTTCTACTATGATTCCAAAGTTGGCGATTTTCTTATTGCCCTCAAAAGAATAATCGGGCGAAAGTATTTTAAACTTACATGGATTTCGACTTGCATCGAAAGGCTTCTTCAATATGGATATTATAAGCAGGATGCATAATAACACCATAACGACAAGCAATAAATTTTGAACCATCCATCTCTAATTATTTTCTATTTACTTTTATTTTAAATAGACTCTTCTACTATGTGTAATCTGTCGTTTAGTTTATTTATTTCTTCTTGTTGATCGATAATTATGTCTATCAAATCTCTCATAGAAACGGATGAATCTAGAATGAAATCGGAGGCTCTAACGTTTCCTTGTACTTCCAATTTATATATTTCAGGTACTTTACCTATTCCGACATTTCCATTGTGGTCTATAAGTAACTCATACTTACTATATTGTGCATTTGTTACACCTAATATGGGTCGGTTTGTAACTGTCTTGTGAAGGTAATTTCTTCCATCTAAAATTATAAGAGGGATTGAAGACGAAATGTCATTTCCTGCCCTTCCAAGAAAATACAACCCAGCATCGTTTTCATCTGAACCCATACCAATTATTTCTGGTATAAAACCTTGGGTGGTTCCATTACCCATAGAAAATCCATACTTTCCATCACCAACATGAAATGCAGTCATCAAAGTATTTTCAGGTACTCCTATGTCAAATTTATAAGAGTGTAAGGGAGCCCTCCCGAGCCCTACTCGTTCATCATTATAAAAGATGTTTGTACCCTTTAGACGATCGTCAATGATCACACGTGTGTCTATGGATGCATCGTGCCATACAACCTCGTTGTTTATGTATGATAGATGATATAACTCATTATTATCTGTGAAAGGCGGGGTTATTTCTTTTATTGAGGATGAATCAATCTGATGTAATATGAGGTTATTTTCGTTCATCTTCGTTTCTCTTCTTCTGAGCTCTTTTGTATTTTTTGAATTTATTATGAATCTTCGTTAAAACATCACAGTATTCATATTTTTCAATTTCATTAAAGAAAGATACAACTTTATCCACTATGAACTTTACGTTTTCATCAGCCACAAGAATTATTGATTTCTTGTCAGCGAATAAAACAAACGTATCTCCGTCCTTGTAATATTTTTCTAAAAATTCATGCACTTTATGGGAAAATGTTCCAAAGTGTTTTCTTTCCCAAAACTCACTACTTTGTTTATGCGGATCAAATTCAAACAAAACACGTTTATCTTCACTTGGTCCTATCGTTGTTAAGAAAATTAGATTGTTGTGGGTTCCTTCTTGCTGTCTTGCGCGCTCGGTTTCCTTTATTACGTTTTCTGCGATGTCATCGAAAAATTGTAATAGTTCTATTCTGAAATCTTCATAGTTTTTAAGAATTACATCGTCGGTTAACATCCATGATGGATCTAATTCGGTATCATGTACACACATTATCTCCGAAAAGATATTTTGCTGTACTATGTCTGATCCCAATTTATTAAAATTGCCATCATCTTCATTACCGTTATCTCCCCAAATACACCACGTATTTGGCACCTCGTACAACCGCATTGTTCTTATGTGATTATAATCCTTAAAAATATTAAGAATTTCATCATCCGTAAATACAAGCCCAGTTGCCGTATATGTCTCTGTTACTCCGCTCGGATATAAAATTACTGCCATATTATTTCTGAAATCTTTTTAGTGCGTTGTTTGTTATATATACCCATTCTGCGTAGCCGATAAAATCGCCCAAATTCATAGATCCACAATAACTCATGTTTGATTTTAAGAAATCGTCAAAATTGTCAACCCATTGCGTAAGGTTATATTTTATCTTTTGATATTTCGTAATACCTTCGGCCGTAACTAGTTTGGTTTTTCCCCAACTCCTTTGTACTGCCTTTGTACTCATTCCTCTGTACTTTTTCTTTACAGGAAATCCCCATCTCCATAATATGCGGGCAATATCATAATTAAGTCTGATACCCCAGATATAATTAAAGCCTGCACTTTGTAAAGTTTGATTTAAAAGAGATCCTAGCATCACATAATCAGCGCCCAACGCTAAAGCTTTTATTATGTCATCATACCCCTGCATACCGCCATCAGCAACAATTTTTGTATTCCAAAATCCACCCTTGATCTTTTCTTGTCTACACTCGTGTATCAAAGAACCCATTGGGTAATTTATAGCTACATTTGCTGCAGTAGTACATCCCGCACCCGTTCCTATTGAACACCTTACATAATCAGCACCAGCCATTGCCAAGTTTTTATATGTAAGTGGGTGAGCAACATTTCCAACCATCAGTTCAACTTCAGGATATCGTCTCTTTATTTCTTTTACAACATCGACGAGTCTCTTCATGTGGCCATTGGCAATATCAATTAACACATGCTTATAACGGTAAAACGGGTACTCAACATAGTCATTGGACGTAGCAGATAATTGAAACTCAATATCAGCCAGCCCAAATGATTGAAACGCTTTCAACTTCATATCACCTGTGCAATAAACACCGCGAGGTAAACACGGTATTATTTTGTTGTCTATAAATGTATGTGCATTATCATTACAAACGACTGTGTCCATTGGTGCTGCCATTAATGGAAGGAACCCATCGACAGTTGTTTGACATTCACTTCGACTATTGATATCGCTTTCTATGGTAGGAATAATAGAGATATCCCGCAAGTCAAATTTCTCTTCTCGCATAACTTTGTTTTTATATTATAAGAAAGAAAAGCTCCTAAGTTTTAGGAGCTTTTCGCTTATTTTTCGAGTTCTTCTGGTTGATCATCTTCTTCCCCAGGAGCTGGTGGAGTTATATCCGCAGGAGGTGCCTTGGTTTGTTCCTCTGGTTCCGGCGTTGGTGCAGGAATGTTAGGAATAATTACAGTTGTAGGTTCTTCCGTCGGTGGTTCCACCGGAGCTTTTGGTTTTGGAGTAGGGGTTGGAGTTGGTTCTGGCTTTTTCTCAGGTTTCTTTGGCTCCTCAGGTTTTTTCTCAATCGGTTCAACATCCTGAACATCAACAGTAGGTTCTGTTGTAGGTTTGGTTGGGATTACCGGCTCCTTAGGTTCCTCTTTAGGTTTGGTTGGTTCAACTTTAGGTTCCTCTTTAGGTTCAGCAGGTGTAAACTCATTACCAATCCTGTTTGGATCGATTGCAAACGTAGTCTTAAACAATGGAGATGAAACTTGGAACATTCCATTTGGAAGTTCACGAAGTATTTCAATATCAGTGTTAGTTCCTCTGTTGGTCGTATATTTATAAGATTTACCTTGCTCGATTGGATCTGTGCTTTCTCTCTCTTTAGAAATAACCTTAACTTTAACTTTTGGAGCGTCTTTAACAACAATAATTGGCTTACCGGTTTTTTCGTCTTTCTTGATAACAATTTCTTTGCTTCGTTTTGATACACTTCTCCATGCATCCTTATCTAAATCAAAGAATGTAGCGACTTTTGGAGATGAAGGACGAATTCCTTTTGGATGATCCTTTGGCGGAATATACTTCATCATGGTGGTTCCCTTTGCAGGTCTTACCTCTCCATCTAGTTTAATAAATTCAAAGTTAACAATTTTTTGTCTTAACAACTTACGAAGTTCAGGCACAGATATAGGTTCCCCGTGAAGTAATTTCTCAAGGAGTAAATTATCATAGAAGTAATTAACGATCTGAATATCTTGACCGGATTCACAGATACGATAACCAAACAGTTCTTGTGTCAATATGCTCTTAATAAGTTGTTCAGTCATTAATATTTCCTTCTTTTAATTCTTTACCTGTTACTCTTTTGTATTTGATATTTATATCCTTGTATGTTTGATTAATATAATTTTTAATGTCTATATAAAAAGCGGCTGCGGCCTTGATTGGTTCATGCCCATACCTGGTGTGATGGTTTACTCTGTTAATGAGTTCCTTTGTTATTTCATCTCCTTTAATTTCTTTCTGTTCATCAATAACATCTAAGAAATAAAGAAGTTGTTTGTGCCAATCTTTAAGTTGCTTTGCTTTTAAACCTCTTTCTTCAGCTCTTTGTTTTATGAAATCTTTGTCAAGAAAATACTTGATTGATTTAGGAGACCTTGCGCCATCAATAATTTTCTTCCAAAAAATCAATGTTTGGTGATCTCTCTTTATGTCATCAAGTGATTTCGGTTTTAGTACGTCTCTAAAGTCTTCATTAACAAACTTAGCTCTCATTCATTGACGTTCATTTTAATCCAAGGATTCTCTCACAAATCCATCATTAGATTCGGATAGTCCTTTTCTTTGCATCATAGCCTGGATTTCTTTTGCGTATTCCCAATCTTCCTCGTCAATTGCCTTGTTCAATTCAAAATTTAACTGATTTTTTCCCATACCTGCAAGTTTCTTTCCTGTGTCTTCTGGTTCGGGTTCTTCTTCTGGTTCTTCTTGGCCACCGCCCTTCATTAACTGTAACAATTCATCATCTTCATCATCGTCTTCAGGTTCTTCTTCTACTCCAGCGGGCAAATTTTCATCTTCATCGTCATCGTCATCGTATCCAGGAATCTGGCTCTGAGAATGTGCTTTAAATTCTTCTTGAATATCTTTTATGAATTGAGCAATTGTTTCCTGTGGGCCGTCTTGGTCCATCACCATTGCGGTAACGATCTGAACAAATTCAGCAGAAGGGAGGGTTATCAATTTTCCAAAAACAAATTCTCTCATGTTTGGAATGTCATATGCGCCTGATATGCCATCGGCAACTTTGTTTACATAATCGCGGATGTCTCTCGCTATAAATGGTCCAAAACGGATGTCTTCTTGTTCATCATCCAATGAGTCAGTAGCCTTAAGAACTTCCTGAGCTCTTACTGGATCTGGATCGATTGCGCCAGCGGCTATCAATTCGTAAATTCCTTTAACGGTTTCGTGAACCAGCATTGGAAGATCAAGAACACGGGCCTTGATTCCAGGAGTTACATCTCCTTCTTCTCCTTCTTCTCCTTCTTCTCCTTCTTCTCCTCCTTCATATGTAGTTTCCATTGCATTAGCCATCTCAGGGGCTTGCTCCATCATTTGTTCGAGATTCACTCTCTCGTCCCAATCGAACTTCCTGTTTAACTCCAAAAACTGCATGTAAAGGTCCAAGAGTTGATCATTACCGGTTATCTCTGTGACCTCGTCTCGCACAGCATACATCATATCATGAACGTTTTGGGCTTCGCCTTGCATAATATTATTGATGAGTTTCCTTTTATCAATATCGTCTTCTATGCCAGGAAGTTCGGTTTCAATTTCGGGGGCTGATGGGACTGATGGTTGTTGCTGTTGCTCCGGCATTTGCCCGAGCATCTTCTGCGCCATTTCTCTTTTTTCTTCATCATGAGGATCTACGATCTTAACGTCGAGTTTTACCCCATCTAAAAGAGCGCCATAATACTGTTGTATAATGTTCTTACCAACCTCAGTAAGTTCATCTTCATGTCCACGCTGGATTTGAAAGATTTGGTTCAGTAATTGACCCATTTGTTGCAT
>Ga0307376_10002182_pt1 | contig 19634 bp, 19 predicted proteins | sample TR2MG_FD_202536 | JGI IMG/M metagenome (GOLD analysis project Ga0307376, IMG submission 202536) | Soil microbial communities from Risofladan, Vaasa, Finland - TR-2 | ecosystem: Environmental > Terrestrial > Soil > Coastal area > Acid sulfate soil | place: Finland: Risofladan, Vaasa | collected...
GCTGTCCCGGAACATCACCAGCAAGCCGATGGGCTGCGTGAAGAGGTCCGACATCAGGTTGAGGAAGATGTTCTCGTAGCCCGGAGGGATGACCACGTCGTGGGGATTGGCCACAGTGGCCGAACCCAGGTTCGTGAACACGGCCGGCACGAGAGTCGGCGGGATGAGGTCCTGGTAGTAGGCGTACAGCACACGCAGGAGCGAGGGTCCGTGGTACATGATGCGCGACAGGCCCAGCTGCCCCACGGTACGGCCCGGGATGAAGTACGAGCGGACAGAGCCGATCTCGAAGATCCTGGACAGCGACATGTTGTGGCCGAGCGAGAAGTTCTGCACGACCCCGATGGGGTAGGCGATCTGGTCCTGGGCCTGACTGCCGGAGGCGAGGGCTGCTGCGAGGAACGAGGGCCCACCGATGTTCGCAAGCCGGGGCGGCCCGGCTGCGATCATCACGTAGGCAGCGTTCATGAACCGCCCGTCGACCATCCCGCCCTGAACGTAATCGTCGTACGGGCTCCACTGGCTGAGGGTTGCCATTGTTTAGCTAACTCCTAGAAGATGGGAAGGATTGACGGGCGGTCCCGGCCTACGCGGGCACCACGTTCGGCATGTTGTCGACCTTCATCCCATCGGGGACGAGAGTGACAGGGTAGACGTCGCCGGCGACGAGTGGGGTGGCCGCGCCATCCATGTCGTCGGGGTTCATGTCGAAGACGATCTCGGTGTCCGTGACGGAGGTGATGCCGTTGCCGGCGGACAGCCCGTCGATGGGGAAGGGGCCGACGGCCAGGGAGAGCAGCTCGCCCTCTCCGCCCGAGAGGGTGGTGACCTCTGCGGCGTCCATCGCGCCCGCGCTCGAGCTCGTGGCGTTGACCATGAACTTGGCGACGGGGTCAGCGTTGACCGCCGTGGCGACGGCATCATCGGTCTGAGCCCCGTCGGACTTGACGAGGATGGTGCCGGCGGCCTTGTCAGCGGTGATGACCGCAGCACCGGGTCCGGTGATGTCGTGGGTGATCACGATGGTCTGCTCACCGGGCTCGACGGCCTCGTAGGCGATCTCGCCGGTCTGCAGGAGGGTCTCACCCGTGGCCTGCACAGCATCGCCCAGGAAGAGAGTGCCATCGATGGCGAGGCCGGTGAGCGCACCACCGCCGACCGTCGGGGCCAGGGTAGCCGCGTCCACGTGCGTGACCGACGGGTAGATGGAAACCGGGCGAGCCTCGAGATTCTTGAGCGCAGCAGCGAGGACGAAGTCACGGTCGTCGAGCTTGCGGTGGATGCGGTTCGGCCACCAGCGCTTGAGGAAATCGGGGACGTTCGAGAGTGCCTTGGCGTAGTTCATCAGGATCTCCGTGGATCAGGCGATGATGGTGATGCGAATCTTGTTCGAAGGGTACTGCGGCTGTGCTTCCACGTCGATGAGGATGGTGTCCGGCTCGTCTTCATCCTGGAGGATGTTCTTGAGCTGAGCACGCTTCACGACCCCCAGCTGTACCGCGTAGTCCAGGAAGCCCTGGTTGGACATGGTCAGCTGGTCCAGGAAGCCCTGGGTGATGACGTAGCGACCGATGAAGACGCGGTTCGTTGCCCGCAGACCCTTGGCCAGCCAGTCGATGGACTTGGTGATCGAGAGCTCGCGCTCCTCGATGGAGGTGGTCGCCGTCGAGCGAGAGTGTCGGGAGGCCACGTTGCCTGCCTGCTGCACCAGGAGGTAGCGCCCGCCGTCGGCGATGACGTCCATCTGGTTCTCGCTGAAGGTGTCGTCGGTGCCGTAGACCCGGCCGATGCCGATGACGGGCACGTTCGTGAACGGCTGCTGCGGTGCAAGCTGGGCAACCATCCCGGCGATGGCGGCAGCGGCGTAGTACACCGGGATGTTCTGGACGACGCCGTCGACGGACACGTCGATGGAGGCAGCGTACAGGTAGTAGACCCGGCGTGTGTTGTAGGGCTCCGGCTCCATCGACGCCGCCTCCGCGACCTTGTTCAGGTCGAGGATGCTGGTGCCGGTGACGAGCAGATCGCCGCCGCGCGTCTTCAGGGTCCAGTCCAGGTTTCCGAGACCGGAGCTGCCGTCGAAGACGGTGGTGCAGTAGAAGCCGTCGATGTTCTCGACGCCGGCGAAGGTGGTCCGGAAGTTCAGGACGACCCCGTTCACCTGCTGCACGGAGTACCGGCGGAGTTCAGTGGCACCGCCCTGCGCGACCAGGAGCTCGAGGTACAGGCCCTCATCCACGTCGATGGATGCAAGGTCAGTGATGCCCGCACCGATGACCTCGTCCGACATGTTCGAGTCGAGGGTGATCGCGTCGTCGGTGCCGTTGGCTTCGCCGTCAGTCCCAGACCCGACGGTGAGGTCGGGGTAGGTGACGGGTGGCTCGGTCCAGATGAACGCGATGCGCTCCCCACGGTTGGTGGGCAGGCTCATCGTCTGAGCATGGAGGGCGATCAGGCTGGTGACGTAGGGGTCCTTGGTGAGCGGAGCGAGGGTGTAGACCTCCTTGCTCTCCAGGAACTCCAGTCCGCGCGCCCAGGCGTCCAGCGTGCCCTCGGGAGCCGCCGCGTTCTGCTCGTCGAGCCCCAGAACCGAGATGCCGACACCAGGAGCGTTCAGCTTGGCGAGGAAGGCACCGAGGGCCAGCGGGTTGTCCGTGCTGATAGGCCCGATGGCATCTTCGATGAGCTGCTGGGTGCCGAGAGTTGCCAGCCCGGGGTCTTCTGCCGAGGCAGACACGTCCAGGCGCAGTCCCTTGTACGCGATGTACAGGTCAGCGAACGCCGACTCGAGAGAGAACGGGACACCGGTGGTCGAGTTCCGCAGGATCGAGGGGCCGATGATGACCGAGCCGTCGCCGTTCAGGTAGAAGTTCGGGTCCGGGCGACCGGAACCTTCAGCGTCGCCGGAGAGGCCGAGGACGACAGCGGCCGTGGTCGGGTCATCGATCTCCACCTTGGATGCGGCGCCCTTGAGCAGGGAAGTCATGATGATGACTCCGCCGGACTCGGAGGCGACATCCGCAGCCCCACCGACGGCGAGGTTGATCTCGTCGACGGCGTCGGACAGGGAGTTCGTCGTGAAGGTGACGAGGTACTCGTAGGGGTTCCAGTCGAGCCAGAAGCCGAGCTCGGTGTTCAGGAGGGTGTCCCCACCATCGGCATCTGCGTTGTCCGGGGTGGCGGCGCCGGTGTCTGTGTCGTTGACACCCTCGACGTAGCCCAGAGCGATACCTGCGGTGCCCGCAAGGGCATCCAGGTTGAGGCTCACAGCCGTACCGCCCAGAATGGTGCGCACGATGAGGGTGCCATTGGCATCGTCACCGATGTACCAGACCGCCCGCTTCAGGAGGAGCAGGGTGGAGATGCCACTGAGGGCATCGTTCTGGTTCAGCAGATCCGCGAGGGCGCTCGGGGTGAGAGCGTTCGCCTCCGGGGCACCGAGGGTGGCCGTCAAGGAGTAGGTCCCCGTCGCGTCGACGTAGGAAGTGGTGAGAACCAGCCCGTTGAGCAACGGGACGACCGGGTACGCCACGGTGTTGGGAGTGATCGCCGCCCAGTTCTGCCCCACATTGTCGTGGAAGCCGAGCCAGCGGAAGCCATCGGTTGCGTCGGCAGCATCGATGAGGACGTTGACGCCGGTGCCTCCCTCGACCGAGGTGACGGTGAGCGTGCCGGAAAGGTCGGTGTCCCCAGACGACGTGATGGTCGCCACCTTGATGCCACCGTCGTAGAGGTCGGGGCCCATGGCGAGGGCGGGGTTGAGCGCATCGCAGATGAGGGTGATGAGGGTGCCCAGGTCCGTGGCAGCAGTGAGGTCCACTCCCGCCGCAGCTGCCAGGGTGTGGATGCCCTTCGAGTCGGTGACGGTGATACCGAGCGTGGTCAGCGCGATCTCGCCAGCGTCCGCATCGATGGGGATGGAGATGAGCTCGCCCACAGCTTCGGCCAGCTCGACGTACTCGGTGTCCTTGCCAGTGTCGGCGGTGGCGACGGTGTCGGAGAACTCGAGCAGCGGGTTGGCCGTACCAGCCGGCTTGATGGTGATGGACTGGTCTGCACCCGACTTCGTGGTCGAGAGCACCAAGCGGTCATCGGCAGTGGACGAGACAGTCACACCTTCGAGCTGCCCGGCCAGGGCCAGCACGACTTCGGCGACGGTGGTGAACGGGCCCAGGGTGAAGGTGTAGACCTGCTCACCAAGGGACACACCATCCTCGACGACCTCGTAGATGAGGGTCAGGCTGGCGAGGTTGATGGGGAAGGTGATCGCCGCAGTCGACTGGACGATGGCCTGGCGCTCCGGGGTCACGGACCCAGCCCCGCCGGTACCGGTGATCTCAGCGGCCACTCCAGCCGGGGTGATACTCCCCCAGACCAGTCCGTCGGCCACGAAGTAGGCGTACTTCGGAGCGAAGGCATCACCGTGGTTCAGGGTGTTGACCTCGATGGTGTTGTACACGCGCGTGGTCGGGACGCCCTGGTCGTTGTAGGTGGAGAGCGCGGTGTTGAGAGAACCCAGCTTGAACCTGTACTGTTCGAGCTTGATGATCTCCCCACTGCCCACCTGAACTCCGTCGGCCCAGAGCTGGTCGCCCGGGGTGGAAGAGGTGGCCTGAACGAGCGGGATGGTCGCCGACGGTCCGAGGAAGATCTGCTGCGTGGCCTTGTCAGCGGTGAAATCCCCGGCGAGGTCGACGAGGCCTGCCCAGATGACGTTCGCCATCCCTGGGGTCGGGAAGGTGGTGTCCACCGGGACGGCCGAGCCGACGGACTCGAGGTAGGCACCCTGGTAGAACTCGATCCATGGGGTGAAGAGGTCACCGTCGGCGTCGTCCTGGCCACGGAAGCCCGAGCCAACCACCCGATAGCCCTTGGCATCATCGAAGCCAGAGCCGAAGAGAACCTTCAGCGCGCTGGTGCCCTGGCGGAGGGTGACGCTGGAGGTCGCACCCCACGTGAGAGACGTGATCTGGACGTAGCGGTAGCCCGCCGGTCCGTACTTACCGAGACCACTTCCAGGCACTACCTCTGCGTCGGTGAAGACCGACGCGACGTCCTTCCCCGCAGCATCATTGATCTCGTCGACCACCTCTTGTGCAGAGAGATTGCCGAGGAGAGTCACGACGATGTCGTTGCTCAGGTTGGCGGGGTTGACCACGTTGAAGGCCAGGGTGAGGACATCACCGATGGTGCCGTCGAAGGGGTAGACACCCCCTCCGTCTTCCTGCGCGACAGAGGAGATCACGGACGCGCGAGTGCACAGGTTCTTCGAGGCGAGGAACGCCTTGCCGAAGCTGCTGTGGGATCCACGCTTGAGGTTGTAGAGCTGCCCACCGAAGTAGAGGGCGGCGCCCACGGAGTCCTCGTAGACGTTGATCTCGTCGATGTTATCGCGCGGGTCGGGGAACTCGGCCTGCGACACCAGCATCGTGGCCTGGTTGTACTGCTCGACGGGGTACTTGGCGTCAGGGTTGAGGGCACCCTCGCTGTCCAGGGCATCGACAATCTGGTTGCAGATGCCGATAATAACGGGAACGAGAGTCGGGGCTGCCGTGACCGTTGGGGTCGTAGTCAGCTCTTGGGAAATCTCGATGCCGGGTCGCTCGTTGGAAGCCAATTCCTACTCCTCATCACCGAAGGGCCGAAGATTGATAACCTGGTATGGGTCTACGCCCTCTCCGACGAGAACCGTCTGAGGGCGTACTGCATCACGGCCAGAGATCCTACGAACTAGGACCGGGGTGGTCGACATGGCTAACTCTACCTTCTCCAGCTTCGCCGGGGAAGTGTAGGGGTAGTCAGAAGCACTCTCAAACTCCCAGATTTGAGCGATTGACCGCTGCGACCTGGGAGATGTAGGAGTGACCTTCCATGTCCACTGAAACTGGAACGGGATGTTGACCTGCACCATGATCAGCCCCATCGGGTCACCTGAAACCAGGCCTCCGGGGGGACTTGGGGTATTTACGGTTGGAGACGGACGAGCGATGGCGAAGAATCCGCCAGGTTGCTCGAGTAGCTGTCGCTCAGCTCGGGTGTAGTGTTGGACGATGTGAGCCAGCCTCATCGCGATGGTGTCGCTCTCGGCGAGGCAGTACACGACGAGGTTCCCGGACATCAGGTCAGTGTGGACCTTCGTATCCGTAGCGAAATCCTGGTAGAGCAGGTTGTCGATGCCGAGACCTTGGAACGAGGCTGGTCCCATCACCACCGTGATGGCAGGTTTCTTGCCAACCGTTCTCATGTCGAGAGGAGCCTCGCCACGGATGACGATCTCGGTGATTTCCTGGTCCGGGTCCCAGCGCCAGTGCCCAGCGGGCATGAAGTTGAAGAGACCCTGGAGGTACTTGGTGTACAGACGCTGGCAGTAGAGAAGAGGATCCTGCTCCATCTCCTCGCAGATTCGTTCATGCCGGATGAACGTGTCTGTCATCCCCGGGACCTCTCCAGTGCTGTGCGGTAGACCATGATAACCGAAGCGGTCTTCGTCACATGTGCCGACTTTTCCCGTTCCATCTCATCTTCGAGATGGGCCCGAGATGCAAGCTGCTGTCCAAGGACGGCGATGGGGATAGCTGTGCCGGTGAGCCCTACCATACCGGTGGCCAGAGCCTTCTGATTTCGAGGAGTCAGCTGGTTCCAGTACCCCTTCACCCCGGGAACTTTGCTGATGCCCTTGGAGACAGCGCCCGATGTCAGGTACCCGAGAAGATGAGCCGCCCCGGCAGTACCAACCGCAGCCACGATGGGCTTCCACGGCACCCTCGAGAACTTGGATTCCTTCTTCGGAGTCGTGGTTGGAACTGCCATGTCAATACCTGTAGAGGCTGTCGATGATGGAGTCAATGTCGACATCTCCTACGGCGTCCTCGAGGTTCTGGGGGTTGGTGTAGTTCCGGGGAGGTCTCAAGATCACCTTGTCCTCCTCGATCTTCAGCGGGACCTTGTCCTCGACGCTGCCCTTCTGAACTTGAACGAGGCGAACTTCCTGGCGAACACTAGCACCTGTCTTCAGCGTGCCGCCTATGGAGATGATCCGGTGGCGCCTGTTCATATGGTCGATGACGAGGTCGAGTGGCTTCATGGAGGGGGTCGGTCCTGCCCTCATGACGTAGTACTCGGTCTGGCGGTGGTCATCCATGGTGATCTGATCCGCGCCCTCTGGCACATCGACCTGCCCCCAGAAAGAGATCGGGTAGTGATATCCCCCAGAGAAAGAGGTGTTGAAGCAGGTGGCGCAGAAGTCCTGGTTCCTCTTGCCGAGTACGGGGTCGTAGCACTGTGGGCACCGCTGCCCGAACGTCCGAATGGGGAACAGCCACATCTGTGTGCCAGCGTGCTCCCTCCAAAGCAGCTGCTCACGGCGGATGATCTCGAGGGCGATGAGGTCTGGGTCTCCCTCTCTGTCGATGACCGCCGAGTAGACCACCTTCCCGGTAGAGGGTTGGTGCGCTCGGATCTTGTAGAAGAAGATCCTCGAGTTCGAGATAGTAGGGACTGTGTTGTCTCTGACGTAGTACCTATCGATCATGGGGCCAGCGACCTGGACCCATGGCCCTCCCTCCGCCTCCGAGCGCTCGACGTAGAACTCCCACTCCTGGAGGTCGTCGTTCGTTGGGGCGATCTCCCAGTAGATGTCCAGGTACTCCCTGGAGAAGGAGACCACGCGCTCGTTGAGGATATGAATCATGGAACCAGCCGCTTCCCAGTCAGGTAGCCGGCAGTTGCACCTGCGAGAGCGTAGGGGACCGACACGATGGCGGAGGACAGAAGGGGGCGATTCCGCGAGAACTCGGCCTCCTGCAGATGCCTCTCGTCGATGCGTCGCTTGAACGCCTTCAGCGGGGACTCACCCTCGTTGGTGGCGAGGGTCTGTCGCTCGTAGAGCTTGGCACGGAGACCGATCTCCTTCCGAGAAAGACCACCCTGTCGAGGCCGGGATGCGCGGTACTCACCGACGGCTCCGTAGGCGCCTGTGAGGAGAGCGCCGATACCAGAGCCGAGACCCCGAGCTTGGCCGGGAGTGAGAGCAGCCGTCTTCCCGATGTCGATCTTCTCTCCCTTGCCGACGGTGAACTTCTTCTTGAGGCTCACCAGCTGGGCGGTGGCGTCGGCCGTCGTCCCAGCAATTTTCACGAAGGATGCCTCCTTCTCCTCGTACTCGGGCTCTGGGTCGTCCCACTCGGAGGTGATCTTGGGCTCCTCGGCCGGAGGCTTCGGGTCAGAGATGGCCATCCAGAACGCGGCCGCATCCATCTTCTGCTGCAGCGTTGGTGACCTCTTCCAGAGCTCCTCTCCGCTGGAGGCAGAGGCAGTCTTCTCTCCGTCAGAGAGGTCTGCCCACAGCTTCGTGGCCGCAGCGCGTCGAGTAGCCGGGAACAGCGCAGTCCAGTCGCTGTTCGGGATGCTCATGTCCAACATGCCGAAGAAGTCCATGCGGTCCTCAGTACCCAAGCAGGTAGGTGCCATTGATGATGAAGTACTCCGAGAATGTACCGGCCCCGGCCATGGCCATCTCGATGTTCATCGAGGACTTCATCCGGTTCTTCTTCTGCTCATAGGAGTTCCGCATCATCTGAATCCACTGCATCAGCATCGGGGTCTTGTCCGACACCGAAACGGAGATGCCGCCGTCGCTGTACTGCAGCTGATTCCGTGTCTGGAGAAGGCCGACGCTCTCGAGGATCCGAATCGTTGCCCCCTCCCGCAGCAAGGAGATCGAGGGGAAGTTGTCCAGCGACACAGCCCCAAGAAAAGGAGGGGTCGCGTTCCAGTCATCGAGAGCGTCGACAACCGCCCACGCAATCATACGGTTGCTGGTCTCCTGCCCCTTGATGAGGCGGTTCAGCTGTTCGTAGTCTCGCAGATAGAGCCGAATCATCGCCACGACCTGGTTCATCCGCGCACTTGCCTGCGGGATGGGGGCAACAGTTCCAAAAGCCGTGTCGACGCTCATCAGTCCCTCTCGATGTAGACATCATCCTTCAGCACCCACCGGCGGAGCCAGAAGAACGCCTCCGGATCGAGAACGCGGTCAGTGAAGATCGCTCGCCCTAGCCTGGCCACCAGCACCCGCTCGGTAGGGATACTCGTGAACTCGAGGGAGGGAGACATGGACTCGCAAAGACGGAGGAGTTCCGTCTTCGAGAGACGGTCCAGGTAGGCGCGGGCCTCCCGCACACTCATCGCTGGCGAGGTACCCTGCTCGAGAGTCCGCTGCTTCGCTTCGAGAGCAGACTTGCTGCGGCGACGGTACTTGCCAGGAAGGACGTCACCGATCCAGATCTGCGTGCCCTGAAGAGTCCGCAGCTTCTTGGTGATGAGCGAGGAGTCCACCAGGACAGACTTGCCCGGGCGGATCTTCTCGTCCCCCACGTGCAGTGCCATGGGAGTGTTTCCTCGGTCGCTGATGTTGTGGATACGGGTCTCGGCTCTCATCAAGCACCTGCCTGCGCGTCGAGGATCTCGTCCGTGAGCTTCTGCTTCGTCTTGCCGGTAGACCCGGAGTCGGGACAGACCTTCTTGTGGATGAGGATGAGGTCGTCCTTGTTGTGCCCCATCAACTCGGACTCGGTGTAGGGGGCGTCGTCGTCCACCCATTCCTCGTCGTCATCGAGGAGATCGTCGGGGTCGAGCTTTTCGATCCAGTCGTCCTCGGGCATGTTGTCGATCTTGTCCTCAACCGCCTCGATGTCCGCGAGTTCGGGGGACATGTCCCCTTCCTCGTAGGAGGGGGCACCCTCACCCTCTTCCTCAGCAAGAATCTCTTCAGCGGTGACGTCCGGAAGGCCGCCGCCGCCATCATCTTCGAGGCCCCACTTCTTCATGTCCTCGTCGGTGATGGGGGTGCCGTCGACTTTCATGCCGGGCTGAAGGAGGTCCTTCTCCTTGGGCGCCGGAGCGAATCCCTTGGGCACGATCTTGAAGCCGAGCTGCTCGCGGAGCTCGTCGATGTTCTGCTCACCGCCTTCACGGCCGACCATGAGGAGCTGGACGTTGCCAGCCTCCTGGTTCTCGTCGATCTCGTCGAGGAGCTTGGCGGTGAAGTCGTGGAGGCGCAGGAAGCGCGTCCCGTTCGGTGGCAGGGGCTTCCCGCCGATGATGGGACGACGACAGACCTTGCCGGGGTTGCGACGCCTGCGGGCCTCATGCTTGAGGTCCCGGATGACATTCCGAAGTAGCCAGCGCATTCAAATCTCCTTGCTTCAAACGGGGACGACCCCGGGCCCGAGTATACCCGGAACCGAGGTCGTCAGGCCCTCACGGCGCGAAGGGGGTCTAGAAGACCTCGATGCGCGGGAAGGTGAGGCCGTCGGCTGCCTTGTTGTTCTGGGCGCCGATGTCCTCTTCGTCGACCGAGACACGCTCTTCCCACCCGGTGTCGGTGGAACCAGGGGTGACCGAACCACCGTAGAGCTCCATCTTCACCACCGAAGCGATGTTGCCGAAGCCCATGCCGATGTCCATCCACGCCTGCCAGAAGATCCTGTTGGCGATCTTGTCGATGTAGAACTTGACGTCGTTGAGCGTGTAGTTGCGACCGAAGAACTCCGGCGCGGTGAACACGTAGACGTTGCCCTGGCGAAGGATGTCGACCTTGATGGTGCGGATGATCCGCAGGCCGAGAACCTTGTTGTAGGTGTAGCCGTCGGTGGTCGTCTCGGACTGGAGACGGTCACCGAAGTCCTCGAGGGTCCAGGTGTCGAAGTAGTCGGTGTCCACTTCGGTCATCAGCATCAGCGCTGGCTTGAGGCGGCCCTGGCGCACGACGATGCCGGCTGCATCGACGACCTGCTGCTTCAGCAGCTGCTTGATGCGGACGATGTCGGGGCGCTGGATGGCGTAGGTGATGAAGTCGTTGGACGCGGCGGCCATCGCCAGCGAGCCCTTCAGCTTCGAGACACCGACTGCCGTACCGGCTGCGATGTTGGTGTAGTTGAACCCAGTCGCTGCCGGGTTGCCCTCTTCCTGCATCGCTTCGATACACGCATCGACGTGGGACAGGAACTCGCGATCCTTGACCTCGAGCATGTCCTTGAGCGAGTTCTCCTCGATGATGCGCGTGACCGGCATCTCGTAGGCGAGGAGCTCCTGCTCAACGATCTCGAACTTGAGGCTGGAGATCGTCCAGAAGGTGATCGCGTAGCGCTTGCCGGTGACGTACTGCGCTTCGGGCTGGCCCCGGAAGTTCAGAGTCAGCGCGCGGGAGCCAGGCTCGATGTCCACGATCTTCACGAGCGTGTCGTGCTCGGTCGACCTCTGCAGGTCTCCTCGAACGACGCGCTGGTTCGGGACGATCATGTCCGCGAAGCTCGCCTCACGCAGGCGATCCTTGATGTAGTTGAGGGCTGCAGCGGCGGTCTTGGTCGGACCTTCGGTTTCCAGCCGCTCGATGAAGCCCGAGTTGACCATCTCGGCGCTGTAGTCCATGACGAATCTCCGGTTCAGGATGTGTAGTTCAGCCTACGCGGCCAGCCCTTACGGGCAACCAGGCAGGTAGAGGACGTCGATGTAGTCGGCACCCTTGTTGATGACCTTGCCGACATTGAAGCCAGAGCCGGAAGCCTTGGCGAGACAACGACGGACCTTTCCCCACGCACCGGCCGGGCCGTCGTAGTCCCACACGGAGACCGAGTCACCGACGGCAATGGTGACGGTGTCGTCGAAGAGCTTGCAGCGGAAGACGAAGGCAGCCGGACCGAACGCGACATGCGCCCGCTTCGTGGCCTGAGCGTCGTAGCGCCCCTCTTCCATGAAGTAGACGTACTGCGGGATGGTGCTCTCGTTGGCCTTGGTGCCGCTGACTGCGACGCCGAGACCACCACGGGTCAGCTTGTTGCTCCCCGCGTCCTGGAGCCACTCACCCTCGATGAGGGGGCGTGCGCTCTTGGGGTCGAAGGGGTTCAGGCCAGCAGCTTCACCTGCACCAGGGGTGTAGGCACGGTCCTTGGTGAAGAGGGTGCTGTACCCTGGGATGAGAAACTCGATGTACTTGCCAGCCATGAGGCCTTCTCCTTTTCAGGAACAGTAGCAGATGATGCGTGGAGGTTTCTATTCTCCGCCGAGGCAGAAGGAAGTCAAGGGGTCGGAACCCCCACGTCCTGGGGTGTCCTCAGAGACGGAAGCAATGGGGATACCCGACGCAGCGAGCTTCACCGCTTCCTTCACCTGGTTGAGGTCGTCGTAGTTGCGAAGGTGTGCCACCTTCTCTTCGAAGGAGAGATTGGCTGAGAGACCCTTCTCTTCCATGTCGGTCGCGAGCAGCTCGATCTCCTTCTCCCTCTCGAGAGAGGCGATCTTGTCGGTCAGCTGTGTGTTCTCTGACTCCAGGGAGGCGACCTTCTCCGAGAGCTCCCGGATGGTTCGGGATGCCCGGGCAGAAACGGCAGAGATCTGAAGCGGATCGAATGACATGATCACGAACCCCTTGGAGGGTTGGGCGAAGCTGAGCCCGTTGCGGTTTCCGAATGTTCGCGCTTCTTCAGGAGTTCCGCAAGTCTCCTCTTCCGAGAATCTTGCTCGCACTCGTGAACCGGCGCCTCATCCGCGTTGTTTGCAGCAATCTTGAGCACCGCCTCGGCTCCTCGGAGTCCACCGAAGAAGCGGTGGGAGATACGGTGGAATGAAGCACGCTTCTCCACGGTTCCCATCTTCTTCATGAAGTCCTTGAGCCTCACGGTGATCTCCTACTTGCCGCCTTCGACGGAGAGGGCGAAGTTCTGGGCCTCGGCCCCGAAGTCACCGTTGAGCATGTGGTCGAAGACCTCGGAGTAGTCAGCGAGGGAAGCCTTCTTGTCACGGTACTTGTTGGCCTTCTCCGAGTCAGAGACTCGTGTGCTGAGTCCGCCCCATCGGGACTTGATACCGCGATCAGCCAGCCACTTCTTGTCAGCTTTGTGCATGCCGTGGATCTCGCCGAGCCCTGCTCCCGCGAAGCCACCGAGCGCTCCGCCAGTGAGGGCGCCACTCAGGGCACCACCACGACCGTGGTGAGACCCAACTGCAGCACCTCCAAGGGCGCCGGCTGCAGCACCTCCGAGACCCCCCTTGATAGCCCCACCGAGAGATCCCTTCACGCGGTTTCCGACCAGCTCGGAGTGCGCCAGGTGCCTGTCCCACCCCTTGTCCCCCGCGCGCATGGCACGGTTCTGCATCCTCTGACCCTCCATGAAGCCCGGATGGAGAGCGAGTTCCTGCTTCTTCTCGTCCGCTGCTTCCTTCACCCGCTCCTGCTGCAGAGCACGGGCCATGGAGGCGACCTTGATGTCGCCCTTGGTGTTGGCCTGGGGCCACACAGCACGGGCTTCGGCGTCGCCCTGGGTGTCGTTGGTGTGCCCCCACACCTCGGAGAGACGGGGGCGCGTCGGGGCCTTGGCCTCGCGCTTGGTCGCGGCGACCGGAGCGGTGTTGCTGCCGATCAGCCTCGTGGCGAAGGCACGGCCATCACCACCACCGGACAGGCCCGGAAGATCCTGGTTGGCCTCCATCTCGAGGGGGCCACCGCCAGCGGCTTCCTTGTTCTGCATGAGCAGGTCGTAGAGGGTCACGTTGGCGGCCTTGCCGCTGTCCTTCGGGGTCGGGGCAGTGGCCGGGGGCATCTGCCGCAGGACGTTCTCCGGCATCTTGCCGTCGAGTGACTCGGAGGCCTTCGGGTTGGTGTCCGACGGGGACCCGCCGGGCTGGATCGTCTTCTTGCCGCTGGCAGGGACCTGGCCCTGGGTGCCGGAGGTCGTGGTGGCTCCTGCAACGGGGCCTCCATCGGCAGCAGCCTTGAAGAAGCTGTCCAGGATGGAGACGCGAGCCGAGCCGGCAACGGAACCGTCATCAGCAGTCTTCATCGAGAGGTACTCCAGCGCGTCGGCAACCTCGGAAGCCTGCTTGAGCAGTCCGCCCTCGGCAGAGGCCTGCTTGGTCACGCTGCTGCCCAGACGGGCCTTGGCCCGATTGAGGGCATCATCGATCAGGGACTGGTGGTTGCTCATTTGTCCTGCCTACGTCACTGGAGGTGGCTGAGGTGTCGGGTTTGCAGAAGTCGCTGTCCTTCCCACTGTGTCATTTGTCCGGCCTAAGCCAGAAATAGTCACTGAGGATGAGTTTGCCTTCCCTGGCTCCGTGATCGGAGTCTTCCCTGGGTTAGCAGTATACCTCTCCATGCCCTTGAGGTTGGTACCGGGCTTCGGCACCTTGAACTTGGTGGGGTCCTTGGCGGCGAGCTTCTGCAGCTCATCAGAGAACGAAGTCCAGAAAGAAGCGGAGGCATCCTTTTCCATTGATCGGAAGCGGTTGAGCCTCACGTGCATTCTCCCTTTCCTTTTGGGCTCGTGGCGGCGGGGACCCGAGGGCCCCCGCCTACCAGAGAGACCATGGCTACTCGAACGTGTAACCGTTGGCCTCGAGCATCTCGATGGCACGCTGGTTGATCATGTCGTCGAAGTCGGGCTCTTCCGGGGCGCTGTAGTGCTGCAGGATCTCGTTGGCCCGCTCCTCGGCGAGCTTGTCGAAGAGCACGGACGCGGCCTTCTCGTTCTTGCGGTCCATCACCTTCTTGGCGGCGAGGCCAGTACCACCAGCGGCCAGCGCACCGGTGCCATAGAGCGCACCGGTCCGTCCGATCCCCCCGAGGAGCTGCTTCTTGCCAGCGGCTGCGGTCTCGGCCGCCTGCCGAAGCCTCTTGCCGCCGATTTCCCCAGCGAGCTCGCGAACGTGCGAAGGCTTGCTCGCCTCGCCGGCCATCCTCTTGGCGATCTCACCTGCGCCCTTGAGCTTCTTGCCCTGCCGCAGCGTCTCCATGCCTTCCCGGATGCCTGCGCCGGTCGCTGCACGACGGACACCTTCGACGAACCCTCCTCCGAGCTTCGACAGCTCGTCGTGGTAGGCGCGGGCCATGTGGCGACCGAGGATGTCCATCTCGGCCAGCTTGGCCTGGGCTTCCTCGACCTCGGCGTTCTTCTCCTCCTCCTGGTACATGCTGGGGAGGATGTCGTCGAGGAAGACGCCGTACATGCCGTTGATCTGGTCTTCGGAGTAGTCGTTGAGGTCGATGCCCTCGGCGCTCGCGACCTTCTGGAAGAGCATCACGGACGCGGCCTTCTCGCGGTCGTCGGCGGCCTGCCCCGCGTCCTCGTTGGTCATGTGCGGGAGGATTTCGGTCACGAAGTGACCGAAGAGTGTGTCGACATCCTCATCACTGAGGGTGCTGAGGTCGATGCCGTCTTCGGTGGCCACCTTCTCGAACAGGCGCACGGATGCGGCCTTCTCGAGGTCTTCGGCGGTGAAACCATTGTTGGCCAGTTCGTCGATCAGAGACATTTTGTTCTCCGGATTCGGATTTGTTTCGGGTTTGGATTGGCGTCTACGGGGATCGCGAACGTGGCCCCTCGGCCGAGCTTGACTATCCTACGGGTAAGGCAGGCCAAGAGGCAAGACGAAGCAGATCGTTGCTCAACTTCTGTGAAGCAGACGCCAGCTTCTCCTCTTCGGCCAAGTCACAGAGCGGTGGGTAACCGACAGGCACATACCTCCAATCAGGAGTTCGAGCCAGCAGTCCACCTCGGTACTCATTGTAGAGCGAGGACACCTTCTCGAGTAGAGGATGGTCCTGCTCTTCTACCTCTTCTCTCGTCCCCGACCCCGGGCTCTTGACCATGCGGATTCGCACAGCAGCGGGGGCCAGGGATCTCTTCATGAGAAAATCCCCGATCATCCCCGCGAGTTCTTGGACGAGAGAGGAAGACGTTGAAGCAAGGGGGTTGTACGCAGATTCCCCAGAGAGCGGGGGTGGCTCCGACCGGAACACAGCTCCCCTCTGGTGGAAATCCTGGGCCTCCTCGGGGTGCATCTTCTTGAGGAGGGCGTACTGGAATTCTCTTGGACGGAGAACTACCCCGAGATGACTGCAAGCACGGATGCGTGGCCCCGGATCCTCCCCGAGGAAGTCGAGGACGTGGTCAGGTAGATCAGGCATCTGCGCGTCATGGTCATTGACGACGGAGAGTTGTTCCGGGGACGGGGCGGGAATGTGCTTGAGGATCTCAGCCCACTTGATGGAGGAGGTCTTCTCGTTGACGAGGTCGGTTTCCCGCGCCCTCATCTTGTTCTCCACCGCCTTGATATCCCCTTCGGTAACACCGATATGCTTGAGTCTCCGCTTCTCCACACCCAGCACGAGCTTCGACTCTCGTTCAGAGAGATCACCGCTCTTGAAGCGAGATTCCGTCTTCTGCTTGGTCTGCAGGTAGCGAAGAATCTCACGCTCCTTCGGGTTGGAGAGGGGCAGCCCGGAGATCAGGCGCTCCAGCTTGGCCTCGAGGGTGTCGTCCGGAGTCGGGATGGCGAAGATCTTGCGGGCGGCGTCCGACAGGTTGGTGTCGTCTCGCTCCTCCGACGGAGACCGCTCGGCATCGGTGCGGTTGCCGTCCTCTTCCGGGCTGGGCATGGCGGCCGCCTTCTGCATGGGAGGAGTATACGGGTAGATGTTCTGTGTGTACCCACGCTGGCCTGCCACCATCCCGGTGACATCCGACATGACCTTGGCCGACCGCTCGGCACCGATGAAGACGTAGGAGTCATCGAAGAAGCGTGGCTGATCGTTGTAGACCCCACACATCCGACCGTCGGGAAGGATGGACCGCATTCCGTACGGGGGCATCGCGTTCTTGTGGCAGTGCTTGCAGTACCCCGAGGGGTTCTTCGAGAGCTGTCCGCAGATGGAACACCTGTCATGCGGGACCTTCGCCCCCATTGAGGTGTCCGGGAAGTCCCCACGGGAAATCCTCTCGTACAAGTCCATGGCGCCGAGGTTCCGGCACATGTCCTTGATGAGTTCTGACACCAGGATGACCCGGTGCATCCGAGGATCCCAGAACGCCCCGAGAACGTAGCCATACGCGCGGTTCGGGTCTTTGTTCTGGTGGTGACGGAATCGATGCGCGTTGTAGAAGGTCGGGTACCCCCAGCAAAGCTCCCCCCATCCCGGCACGTGCTCAGTCCAGTTCGCTGCCTGCCTTCGTGCATCGATGTCCCAAACCGGGATGTCATCCCAGCCGGGTGGGGTATGGAGCAATCCCTTCTCGGTGAACCAGTCACCGCGAAGATTGAACCCAACGTACTCGCCTGCCCCGAGCGCTGAGTTCACAAGATACAGCCGGTCAGACTGCGGCTGGAGGGAGGCCACGAGCTCCATGACCTCGGGGAGGTGCTCGCCGGAGGCCGTCTTCTCCAGACACGAGGACTCGTTGAGGCCATACGCAGTACCAGGCTCGACCAGGTGGACGTTGGGACGGCCACTGGCATCTCGGCCTGGGTACAGCGAGTACTTCTCCATAGGCTATGGACGGCCTCCACCTGGCGGCTTCGCCCCCATGGTCCTGCGGTGCTTCAGCTCCTTCCCCATCTCACCGAGGCCCGACTTCAGCGACTGCTCGACGACATCCCCAGTTGGGTCCCTGTACCCTCTCTTCGCGGAGTAGAGGGACAGGGCCACGTCGGCCGGGAATCTCGGAGCCTTGGAAGGATCAGTGATGTCACGGTTGCGGAGGATCTGGGAGAGGAGGTTGCCTCCGATGAGCGGGTCGTTCGCCATGTCTGGGTTCATGGACCGCAGCGAGGAGAAGGCGAGATTGACATCACGTGGAGAGTAGTTCTCCCCGATGTCCGGATGAACATCAAGCACCCGATTGAGGTCGCGCCTGTAGGTCAGACGATTGTGCAGGGAGGAGACCCCCTTACCCACGAGTGCCCCGGTGCCGAGAATGCCCGCGCTTCCAGCAGCGATACTGGCTCCATGCAGGAGGCCCTGCTGGATGTTCTCCATATTGGGAGACGCTGCTTCCTTGGACGGCTCTCCAAGTAGGGAGGCGAACTTCTGCAGCCCCTGAAACTCTTCGTCAGAGATCTCGCCCCTGGAGTGAGCAACGTAGGCTTCGTCGGGAACCCTCATACCTTCATCCTCCTGCCCTGCCACGGAGCCTGGGCTTCTTCCTGTACCTGGCGACCCTTCCGTACCATCTCCGGGACGGCCCCAGCGGCCATGGTCCCACCTGCCAGTATCCCAGCACCGCCCAGGTTCGTGCCACCCCCAAGCCACTTTGCCCCTCTCCAGATGCCTTTGCCAAGGGCGGAGACCGCCTTCGCCGCGCTGTCCGCAGCTCCAACAGCTCCACTCAAGTTCGCCTCCTTCCGGAGGTTCGCCATTCGGGCACGCTCTAGCTCGAGGTCACTGGATGAGGGCACGGATTTCTCCGTTCACCCGATCCCAGTCGTCCCGAAGCTCATCGAGGGCGTACTCGACGTGGAACCGCTCATGACGCAGAGCTGCCAGCTTGGAGAACTGCTGCGGGAGAGGGTGCTTCGGGTTGACCGCACCGAGGTTGGCGACCTTGGTGGCCCCCATCTCGCAGCCGTATGCGCCGAGCCGGACGGTGAGTTCGTCGACTACAGAGTTCAGGGCGTTGATGTCGAAGTCAGCCACCTTCACGGCGCCGAGACACGCGTGGAGGACACCGGCGACACTCTCACCCTCCTTCACGGCCTGCACCGCGTGGCTGAAGAGGTCGCTGGAGGCGAACTTCTCCGACGACTCAAGAGCGGAGTGTCGGTTCTCGAGCTCGGTGACGGCTTCCTTCATCTCGCTCCGAAGCCGAGTCAGCTCCGAGAGAGGATTGAACCAGAGAACCTTCGAGGGGTCTTCGGCATCAGCCGACTTGCAGACCTCGTCGAAAGCATTGACCTGCTGGAACCGTCGCGGGGCCGAAGCGGCCTTCTCGATGGCGGAAGTCATAGTCATACGAGGGGTCTCCTGCGGTCGAGCAGAGGCTACCTTTTCTGCGCGCAGACGGCTAGCAGCCTCCACAGCGTTCGGAGGATCAAAACTGATGTAACGATCCATTCCGCCCACCTTCTCCCGGAACTTCCGCTCGAAGGTGTCGTGGTACGCCATCTCGCAGACGCGCCGAACATGCTCTGATGTGAGAGAACGCCCGAACAACGAAGCGGCCTTCACCACGGCATCGGTCAGTTCCGTGCCATGCTGGATGTGGTCGCTTGTTGCCTCCCGCGCAATGGTCCGGAGATTTTCCGGGCTCACAGCGGAGAATACAGTTCGGCCGGTCATGAGAACCTTCTCTTTCGTGGGATTATAGACTACCCACTGAGAGACCACCTATTCCCTTTGTCCACAGAGTCGAGGACCGAATGTCCACAAAGTTGATGACTCTCCAGGAAGCTGCTCGATTTCTCGGCGTTACAGAGAGGACGGTCAGGAAGTACATCAAGCAGGGCTTCCTGAGCGCACATAGGGTGCAGGGTGACCGTAGGTACTGGCTCGCTGCTCTCGACGTGGGACAGTTCCACCAAGACATGCAAGAGACCTCGAGGACTACTGGCTTCACCAAGAAGGACTTCCTCCTCTTGCGGTCACAGGTACAGCGCCTTCAGTCCCAGATGGACGTTGTGCTGCGGATCCTTGATGCGAAGGACGACCCTCTGCGAATGCCGAAGGAGTACGCCAAGGAGCTATTCGAGCTGTGTCTCGTGCAAAGTAAAGCCACGAACTGGCAAATGTCGGAGATGCAGTCGTGGGTAGAGGTGTTCCTGCGGGTGGATGAAGAAGACCTGCGCTCCCTCTCGGAGGCAGC